>ERZ652152.530-NODE-530-length-15930-cov-6.92643_pt1 | contig 15930 bp, 15 predicted proteins | sample MGYA00514757_ERZ652152 | MGnify/ENA metagenome assembly ERZ652152
ATGTTAATTTTTAGTTAAATTAGCAACTATAACTATTGAATTTAAAATAAATCTTGATATAATAAATGTTGGTAAAAAACGGCGGCAGGCAAACGAGTCCGCAACCGCGTTTTGCCCTTTAAAATGCAAATCATTTATTTAAGGAGAATGAATATGGAAACAAATCTTACAAAAAATCCGTCGCTCCTTGCTTGGCTTGATGAAAAGGTAGAACTTTTAAAGCCATCAAAGATCATGTGGATAGACGGCTCCAAAGAGCAGATCGACGCTCTTAAAAAAGAAGCTGTTGAAACAGGGGAAATGATTAAGCTTAACGAAGATCTTCTTCCCGATTGCTATCTTCACAGAACCGCGGAAAACGATGTTGCCCGTGTTGAGGACAGAACTCTTATCTGCTCCAGAGAAGAAAAAGACGCAGGCCCCACAAACCATTGGATGGAGCCCTCAAAAGCTTATAAAATGCTTTATGATATCGCAAGAGGCTCTTATCAGGGCAGAACAATGTATATTATTCCTTATTCAATGGGTCCGGTAGGCTCTCCGTTCTCAAAGATCGGTGTCGAAATCACGGATTCAATCTATGTTGTTCTTAATATGAATATCATGACAAGAATCGGCAAAAAGGTTCTTGACACTCTCGGTGATTCCAATGATTGGGTTCGCGGTATGCACTGCAAATGTAATGTTGATCCCGAAAAGAGATGGATCTGCCAGTTCCCCGAGGACGACACTATCATCTCCGTTAACTCCGCTTACGGCGGCAACGTACTCCTCGGTAAAAAGTGCTTTGCTCTTCGTATAGCTTCCTATCTCGGTAAAAAAGAGATGTGGCAGGCAGAGCATATGCTTATTCTCGGTCTCGAAAAGCCCAACGGAGAAATCAAATATATCTGCGCAGCTTTCCCGAGCGCATGCGGCAAAACCAACCTTGCAATGCTTATTCCGCCTGAAGGCTACAAAAAGAAGGGCTACAAGATTTGGTGCGTCGGCGATGATATCGCTTGGATCAGAAAAGGCCCGGACGGTCGCCTTTATGCAATCAACCCCGAAAACGGTTTCTTCGGCGTTGCTCCCGGCACAAACGAAAAATCAAATCCGAATGCTCTTGCAGCAACAAAGAAGGGCACAATTTTCACAAATGTTGCTCTTAACCTTGATAATAACACTGTTTGGTGGGAAGGCCTCGACAAGAATCCGCCGGTAAACGGCATTGATTGGAAGGGCAATCCGTGGAACGGCCAGGAATCCGATGAAAAGGGCGCTCATCCCAACTCAAGATTTACTGCTCCCGCAGTTAACTGCCCCTGCATCTCTTCTGAATTTGAAAATCCGCAGGGTGTTCCGATTTCCGCATTCGTATTCGGCGGTCGCCGTGCAAAGCTTACTCCGCTTGTATATCAGTCAAAGAACTGGAATCACGGTGTATTCGTAGGCTCCATCATGGGCTCCGAAACAACAGCTGCAGCAACAGGCGCAGTCGGTGTAGTTCGTCGTGATCCTATGGCTATGCTTCCGTTCTGCGGTTATAATATGGGCGATTATTGGAAACACTGGATCGAAATCGGCGAAACTCTTGATCCCGAAAAAGCTCCTAAGATCTTTAATGTTAACTGGTTCCGTAAGGATGATGAAGGCAACTTCATGTGGCCCGGCTTCGGCGACAATCTTCGTGTTCTTGATTGGATTATCGATCGTTGTGAGGGCAAGGTTGATGCTGTTGAAACAGCTATCGGCTATCTTCCCAAGGCAGACGATATTAACCTTGATGGCCTTGATATGACTAAAGAAGATCTTGAAAAGATTCTTGATGTTGATAAAGACGCTTGGAAGAAAGAACTTGAAGGCGTTGAAGAACTTTATGCTAAATTCGGTGATGCTCTTCCCGAAGAGCTTGAAGCAGAGCTTCAAACAGTTAAGAAAAATCTTGATTGATTAAACAGTTGAAATTTTATGCTGCGATTGCTTTTGCAATCGCAGCTTTTTTTGCCTTAAAAATTTTTAAACAAATAAAAAGCTGTGTTTGTATGATTCGATTTGCAATTGCTTAAAGAATATCTAAAATAATAATGAAAAAAATGTCATTTATGGTATAATTGCTTATTGATATTCCCGTTTACTCAATGTATAATAAGCAATGCCGATATATATAATTATTTATATGTATCAATTCTGTTTATAACGGGCGGAGATGAAAAGATGGATTCTTTGTGCGAGCAATGCCGTTGGTTTGTTAATGATGATGAAACGGCAGAAGGCTTTTGCGATCTTGAGCTTGATGAGGATGAATATATCAGATTTTTACAAAGCGGCACAGATAAAACCTGCCGTTATTTCAGCCCGGATGGCGGAGAATATGAAATAGTCAGGAGGCAAAATTGATGTTTGTGGAAAAGAAAAAATCCGTTAGCATCAAAACAGCTATTGTGTTTGTTGCAATTTTATTATCTGTTGCAATAGTTGCGGCCGCAGTGGCAAATTCAAAAAATCAGGAAAATGTTCCTGCAGTTGCTTCAACAATGATATTGGGAATTGGGCAGGAATATGATTATCCTGTTGGAGATAATAAAAAAGCACCGAAATTCAAAAGCCTTAATAATGATGTTGTAACGGTTGATAAAAACGGAAAATTTGTTGCCGTTGCCAAAGGAAATGCAAAAGTAAAGATTGGCAAAAATGAAATCACCGTTCAGGTTGAGGATGCCCCAACGGGAATTGCATTTGCCCGGTCCGAATTTTCGCTCGGAAGCGGCGAAACATATAAACCGCCGCTCAGCGTTGACGGCAGCGATATTAACACGGGATTTTTGTTTGAATCGTCCGATGCAAATATTCTGTCTGTAGGGTCAGACGGCACTGTAACCGGTAATGCACTCGGCACGGCAAAGTTAACCGTTAAAACATATAACGGGCTTTCATCGGCGTGCTCCGTAGCTGTTCAAAATGCCCCGGAAAGCATCTCTTTCCCTCAGGAAAACACTAATGTTTTTGCAGGCGAAAAGCTTAAATTGGCACCTGTGCTTCCTTCGGGCAGTGCATCTGCAAATATCACCTATGCATCGGATAACGATGCCGTTGCAAAGGCACAGGGTAACGAGATAGTTGCCGTTGCTAACGGCACGGCAAATATAACGGCCACCACATTTAACGGAAAAACGGCAACATGCCAAATAACGGTTGTTGAGGCTCCGTATTATATCAGAACAAATCTTGATCCAAACAAGCCCATGGTTGCGCTTTCGTTTGATGACGGGCCTAATAAAGCCACAACGAGCATCGTTCTCGACACATTGGAGCAATATAACGGCTCTGCAACCTTTTTTATAGTCGGCAACCGTCTTCAGCATCAGGGCAATAAAGAATGCGCCGAGCGTATGGTTAAACTCGGCTGCCAGCTCGGCAACCACACCTATGATCATTCGCATTACGGCAATGATGTTACCGCCGATGATATTAAAAACGGAATTAACGCAATTAAGGAAGCCACGGGGTATGAACCGACAGCCTTCAGGCCAACGGGCGGTTATATATCCGACACGATTAAGCAAAATGCCAATGCGCCGATTTGCATTTGGAGTCTTGATACAAACGATTGGCGCCATAAAAAGGATGCAAACAAAACATATGATGCCGTTATGAATAATGTTTCGGACGGAGATATTATCCTTATGCACGATATTTATGAATCCACAGCCGAAGCGGTAAGCAATTTTGTGCCAAAGCTGGTTGAAGAGGGCTATCAAATTGTTAATATTGCGGAGCTTGCATATTATAAAAACGCTTCGTTTGAAAACGGCCAAATCTATTATTCGTTTAAATGACGGGGGAATCGTTTATGGTTGCTATAAATGCTTACAAAGTTAATAAGCTTGAGATTGAAAACAGAGTTGCACCCGGTGTTCAGTTAAAGCTTCAAAATCAGGTGAAATATAATGTTAATTATATGGATGATGTAAAAAAATGCGTGGGCATTCTCGGCTTTCGCATCACGGATGCCAATCTTAACCCCTTTGAGGTTAAAATTGAAATGGCCGCCGAATTTTCGTTCGGCGAAGAGGATGAAAAAGCCGATATTCACACGCAGTCTTTTGATCAGCTCTTTCCGTTTTTGAGAATGGTTATCAATAATATCACCTCGCTTACGGGTATGCCGGGGCTTATGATTCCGATTATGAGGCTCAATAAGGATAATGTAATCGTCGGCAAGCCTCAGGAAGCGGAAAAAAGCCCGCTTAATTAAGTAAATTGCGTGATTTCGGTTGACTTAATTTTTAAGTTGATATATAATTAGCAAAGGGAACGGGAAATAACCCCGTTCCCTTTTTATGTTTATTTTATTTGTGAATGGAGAAATTGTAATTATGGTAAGAGCAATAGTCGGCGCCAATTGGGGCGACGAAGGCAAAGGCAAAATTACAGATATGTTTGCTCAGCAGGCGGATATTGTTATTCGCTTTCAGGGCGGTGCAAATGCAGGCCACACTATTATAAATGAGCACGGCAGATTCGCACTGCATCTTATGCCAAGCGGCGTGTGCAGCGAAAACACGGTTTGCATTATCGGCAACGGTGTTGCCCTTGATATAGACAGATTTATCAGCGAGCTTGAAGATATCAAAAAAGCGGGTCTTAATCCCAATCTTCTTGTTTCGGAGCGCTGCCAAATTCTTATGCCTTATCATGTTAAGCTTGATGAATATGAGGAGGAAAGGCTCGGCAAGGCTGCTTTCGGTTCCACAAAAAGCGGTATAGCTCCGTTCTTCTCCGATAAATATGCAAAAATCGGCATTCAGGTTAATGAACTTTTTGACGACGATACTTTGAAAGCAAAGCTTCAAAATATCTGCACTCTTAAAAATCTTATTCTCAAATATGTTTATAATAAGCCTCTGCTTGATGCGGATGAGCTTTTTGAGAAGTGTATGGAATATAAAGAAAAAATCGCACCCTTTGTTTGCGACACTCACACTTATATTCAAAATGCGCTTAAAGAGGGCAAGGAAATCCTGCTTGAAGGCCAGCTCGGCACTCTTAAAGATCCCGATTTCGGTATCTATCCCATGGTAACATCTTCCCCCACTCTTGCGGGCTACGGCTGCGTGGGTGCAGGTATTCCCGCAAATCAAATTAAGGATATTGTTTGCGTAACAAAGGCTTATTCAAGCGCAGTTGGTGCAGGCGAATTTGTTTCCGAAATACTTGATGAAGAAGAGGCTCAGGAGCTTCGTATTCACGGCGGCGATAAGGGCGAATTCGGTGCCACCACCGGCAGACCGAGAAGGGTTGGCTGGTTTGACTGCGTTGCAACTCGCTACGGCGTTGAATGCCAGGGCGCAACTCAGGTTGTTATGACGGCGCTGGATTGCCTTTCGTATCTTGAGGAAATCAAAGTGTGCGTCGGCTATGAGCTTGACGGTGAAGTAATTGATTATTTCCCAACCACTCCTAAGCTTAAAAGATGCAAGCCCGTTTTCAAAACCTTTAAGGGCTGGCATTGCGATATTCGCGGCATCAGAGATTATGATAAGCTTCCGCAGGAAACAAGGGATTATGTTGAGTTTATCGAAAGCAAAATAGGATTCCCGATAACGATGGTTTCAAACGGCCCCGAAAGAGAAGCCATAATTCACAAAATTAAATAATTTGTTTCGTTTAATATGAAAAGCAAATTATAAAGTGCTTTTTCAAAGCGTTTTAGGCAAGGCGTTTGCTTTGCCTGCCGAGTTGTAATTAAACCGTCAATGCCAAAGCATTGGCGGTTTTTTATCTGCTTGCCGTGCAGAAATAAATGCACGGCAAAATACGGCGCAAAACAATGCATTGCTTTCAGGTTATTTTTTCATTGTTCGTTTATTCTCTTGCAATAACCTGCCCGATAATATATAATAATTTCGTACGAAAATATTTGTTTTGGAGGAAAATATGGAAAAAATTCTCGTTCTTGATTTCGGCGGCCAATATAATCAGCTCATCGCAAGGCGTGTGCGTGATCATAAGGTTTATGCCGAGATTTTGCCCTATACAACTCCGATAGAGGAAATTAAAAATAATAACTACAAGGGCATTATTTTCACCGGCGGTCCCAATTCTGTTTTTGATATGGAATCGCCGCACTATTCGCCGGATATTCTTGATTTGGGAATCCCTGTTTTGGGGATTTGCTACGGTTGCCAGCTTATAGCTTGGATGGCAAAGGGTAAGGTTAAAACTGCCCCTGTTTCGGAATACGGCAAAATCGATTTTAATGTGCTTGATAATAATTCAAAGCTCTTTAAGGATGTGCCTCAAAAATCCGTTGTTTGGATGAGCCACACCGATTATATAGCAAATCCACCGGCCGGATTTGATGTTGTGGGCAACACAAACGATTGCCCGTGCGCAGCTATGCAAAACACGAAAAAAAGCATCTATGCCGTTCAGTTCCACCCTGAGGTTACTCATTCGGAATTCGGCAATAAAATGCTTTATAATTTCCTTTATGAGGTTTGCGGTTGCCATGGCGATTGGGTCATGGATAATTTCATTGAAAACACCGTTGCCGAGTTAAGAGAAAAAATCGGCGATAAAAATGTTATCCTCGGGCTTTCCGGCGGAGTGGATTCCTCAGTTGCTGCCGGCTTGCTTTCAAGAGCGGTGGGTAAGCAGCTCACCTGCGTGTTTGTTGATCAAGGGCTTATGAGAAAGGATGAAGGCGATTTTGTTGAACAAACCTTCACAAGCCTTTTTGATATGAATTTTGTGCGTGTAAATTGCGGAGATCATTTTATGGAATGCCTCAAGGGCGTAACAGATCCGGAAGAAAAGCGCAAAATAATCGGCACCGAATTTTATAAAGTATTTTGGGATGAAGTTCGTTCACGCGCAGAAGATGGCTATTTTGCACAGGGCACAATTTATCCTGACAGAATTGAATCCGGCAAGGGCAAAAGCGCCGGCAAGGCAAATACCGCCGTTATTAAAACGCATCATAATATGGTTAAAAAGCCCGATGATATCAATTTTATAGATACTATTGAGCCGCTTGGCGATCTCTTTAAGGATGAAGTTCGCAAGGTTGGCGAAAAGCTCGGAATTCCAAAAGAACTTGTTTGGCGTCAGCCGTTTCCCGGTCCCGGTCTCGGCGTAAGAATTCTCGGAGAGGTAACTGCAGAAAAGGTTAAAATTTTGCAGGATGCCGATTGGGTTCTCCGTGATGAAATGAACAAAAACGGCTATGAAAGCAATCTTGCTCAGTTTTTCTGCGTGTTGCCGGGTGTTAATTCCGTCGGCGTAATGGGCGATCACAGAACTTATGATAATGTGGTTGTTATTCGTGCCGTAACAACGGATGATTTTATGACAGCCGATTGGGCCCGCATCCCTTATGACATTCTTGCTAAGGTAAGCAATCGCATAACAAATGAGTGCGCCCATATTAACAGAGTGGTTTATGATATTACCTCCAAACCCCCGGGAACGGTGGAGTGGGAGTAGTTCCCCTTGGTTTAGATGTGCCGAAAAACTCAGTATTTATGCGGGTTTCGGGACTTGGCACTTTTTGAACAACCGTTTTTGCAACACTTTTGCAACACTTTTTTTCAAAAACGTGTTTTCGGGCAGATGAAATAGTCCCTGCCGGGTTACAAGTTAAACATAATTTTGCACATATTAAAAGGCTACCAACTCATTTTGAGGCGGTAGCCTTTTGTATAATTGTATTCTAATTGTTTAAATGAAAATATCTATAATATCACCGATGTTTTCTATAATATAATCGGGTCTTTCATTTTTGCTTTTTACATATTGTATTTTAGCAAAGCCCTGACGCACCCAAACGGTTCTCATTCCTAACTTCTTTGCTGGAACTATATCATTGTCAAGTCTATCGCCTATCATAACGGCTTCGTTTGGCTTACAATTTGCTTGTGCAAGTGCTATATTGAAAATTTCAAAATCAGGTTTATCGTAGCCTACTTCAGCAGAGGCAACAACCACATCAAAATATTTGCCAATGCCCCAATTATCAATTCTCTTTTGCGTTCCTGCTATCTGATTTGCTATAATACCAAGCTTATATTTTTTCGACAATTTATCTAAAACCGCTACAGTATCGGGATAAAGTCTTTCAAGTTCGCCAAACCACCTTGGAATTTCAGCACCGCAATATTGAGCGGCTGCTTTAACGGCATATGAATCAGTTTTGGCAAACTCATTAATTTTAGCGTAAAATTCATCTTTATCAATATTGTTATTTTCGATGATAACATCACATCGTTTCTTTATACACTCGGTTTCATCAACCAATGTTGAACCTAAATCAAAAAATAACCATTTAATATTAGTCATAAGAGAGCCTCGTAATTTTTTATCATTTTCATCAAGCGCCTGTTTCTGTATTTTAAATATCTAAAATCGATTTTTTCGAGAGTTTTGTACCACAAAAGTTCATTGAACAATGCGTATAATTCAACTTTAACATCGCAATTTTTTGTCGTTTTAATCTTACTTTTATAAATCTCATAGAGATGTAAGCTTTTGCCTGCACCTGGACAGCCTATAACCATAACCTTTTTGTAATTAAACATAACTTTCCCTCCAAATGAGAATTTATAACAATTTCTGCGTTCGGTATGGGAACAGTTATTTTTCGGTGTCAGCCGATGTTGTTAGTTGTATTGTCTTCTGACTAAACTATATCATATGTATAGTCGTTTGTCTATATGTAATGCTAACGATTGAGTTTTAGAAATCCGAATGAAAACAAAACGGCAAATACAATTTTTGAGGAAAATGACCTACAAGCCGTTGGGAACTATTCATTTACCATATTTGCAACATATTTTGCAACACGAGTGATGATAAAGAGAATAAGACAAAGAAAAGCACCTCTAAAACAGTACTAAAATGGCTTGAAATAGAGGTAAAATAGGACAAATGATAATCTCGGAATCGAGTGGGAATAACTCCGCAATCTCGATAAATGCCCTATTTATAAGGATTTCGAGAGTTTTGCAACCCCAAATGGCAACATTTTGGCAACAATAAAATATTCACAAAAGATTAAGAGCTATCAGACATCAAGTCCGATAGCTCTTTTTGCTGATTATGGAAATCTATTTAGTTAAATAATTGTTTAAGATTTTATGATTAACTGAAAACACAGAAGCCTTGAAGAAAAATGTTATATCAGAGCTGCAAAGGGGATTTTCAACCGGCACGGTGTATGCCGATATTGCAAGAAATATCAGTAATTGGGGAACAGCCGATTTAAACCGTTCAAAGCGAATAGCAAGAACGGAAGGGCATCGTGTGCAATGTAAAGCGGATTTAAATTGTGCTTATCGTGCAAGGCAAATGGGGCGTGATACCGTTAAGCAATGGAATGCAGTCCTTGATGGCAAAACAAGAGAATCGCATAGGCTTGTAGATAAAGAATGGCGAGAACTTGAAGAACCTTTTTCAAATGGTTTGATGTATCCTAAAGAGCCGGGTGCTCCTGCAGCTGAAAGGTGTAATTGTCGTTGTATTCTTGATGATGTACCGAGATAGTATGTTGAAAAGGCTGGCGGTCAGTATCGCAGGGATAATAATACAGGCGAAATTATCAAAGCAAGCAATTATCAAGAATGAAAAGAAAAATACTATTCTGCTATTGATAATTTGAAGAAGGATGTTATTATAAATAATAAGACTTATTCTTATTATTGATGATAACAAATGGAACAAATTAATCAATATATGTAGGAATAATGAAACGAAATCTGAACACAAGCAAATATGGAGACATCAAGCGCAAAAATAAAAAGCAGGATATGTGCAAACAAGCAATTCTTATGATATAAATGCTGCTTTGCGTATGCGTGATATAAGTTCATTAAAATCTGATGATTTGCTGACTATTGATACTCTTAATGATGTAATAAATAAGACAAAGTTAAGGTATTGCATTATTGCAGATAGATATTGTGATGGTAACTTTTGTTAAATGTTTTTGGTGTGGACTTGAAGAACGGCAAAATATCAGATATTGACAATGCTGTTAAACAGGTTCAATTACAAATCGGAAAAACATTTGTTGAAGATGTTTTTATGAGCGTTAGCTTGAAGTCTGATAAAAATATTTTTACAGATAAAAAAAGTAAAACTTAAAGTGTTGCTTGATGATGGTACGAAGGTATATGTTACAGATAATAAGGTTGAAAGCGAAGCAATACTGTATACCGGAACAAAGTACAAATTGATTGATACAAACAGGCTGATGGATTTAAAGGGTGATTCTTGGCTTGAAATAATAAGAAGAATAATTAAGTAGGTGATATGATGACAGAAGAAGAAAAAGCAAAAAGAAGATTTTTTATGTCTGAAGATGCAAGAACTGTGTTTATTCCGCCTTGTGCTGTCTGCAAAAATGTGGATGGACTGAATTGCAAGGCATTAAAGGGCAGACGTCCTGAAAAATATTATATGGATGATAATCCTGATTTTCAGAAATGTCCTAAATTCGATTTTAATCCAAATGCGTTTTATGCAGACAAATATAAGGAATTATCAAAGCATTATAATTGGTAAGCATCCACATATTGATTGTGGATGCTTTTCTTATGCCCAAATTTAATACAGTTGATGAAGCACTTTGCGATTATGCAAGGTGCTTTTTATGCTTATGCAATTAAGCTTGCTCTTTTGGAAGTGTTACAAGCATAACCGTGCCGTTATCCGAGCTTTCTTCAATTTTTATTTCACCCTTGTGGAGCAACACAATTTCCCAAACAAGCGATAATCCAAGGCCTACTCCGCCGTGCGCTCTGCTGCGTGATTTATCAATGCGGAAGAAAGGCTGGAAAATACTTTCTCTGTATTGTTCCGGTATGCCGTGGCCGTTATCACGCACACGAATCAAAATCTTATCTTTATTATCGCAAACGGAAATATGCACTTGTGCATTTGCGCGATTATACCGTATGGCATTTTCCGTAAGGTTAAATATCAATCTGTAAATCAATGTGTCGCTGCCGATTATTGTGCCGTTGCCGTCATAATTAAGGTCAATTCCTTTTTCCTCCGCAATCGGCTCAAGATCGGTTATGATTTCTTCTATCATTGGGGCAAGCTCAATTCTGTCGTTGCAGGGCACAGAGCGCAGCTCGCTCATTTCAAGCAATGTTTTTGTCATTTGAGACATTCGTTCGGTTTGCTCTTGCAAAAGCTTTAAAAACTCTGCCGTTTCCGGCTGCACATCGGGATGCTCTGCGGCGAAAAGCTCAATTTGCGCCTGTGTCAGCGCAAGGGGAGTTCGCAATTCATGAGCTGCATTTCCCGTGAATTGGCGCTGTGCCGAAAAGCCCTCATCAAGCCGCTTGATCATGCTGTTGAACGATTTGCTGAATTGCTTGAATTCGGGAAGCACATCCTCGCTGATTTGCACATCCGCAAGATTGTTTGGCTGCACATTTTCAACCTGAGCGGCAAAACTGCGAAGCGGTTTTAATGCACGGCCGCTTACGAAATATGCAAGCACGCCGCCCAGCAGAGTAACTGCCGCGGTTATATACCAATTTGTTGTGCCGAAGGATTGCTGTGCTCCGCTTACGATAATAGTAACCTCATTATCAAGATTTTCGCTTTGCGGGTCAAATGCTCCCGGCTCGCCGCCGTCAATATCGCTGTAAGCCGAAATGCCGTTTCCTATTGAATCCATATAATGCTTGCCGGAATATCCTATCAGGCAGTTCATCAGCACACATGTTATGCAAATTAAAATAGCCGTCATTATGGTTATGCGCCATTGCAAAGATAGCTTTTTCATTTTCTTTCCTCCATAACATAGCCTTCGCCTATGCGATTGTGTATGGTGTCATATCCCATGGCGGCACGCAATTTCTTTCGCAAAGCCGAAATATGCACTCTTATTGAATTGCTGAAATTATCAACGCTGCTGTCCCAAACATGCTCAAGAAGCTCCTCTTGGCTTATCGGGCGGCCTTGGTTAAGCATAAGATATTCAAGTATTCCCGTTTCTTTTCTGGTTAAAGACAGGGCTTTACCGTCTACGGCGCCTTTGCGTGTTTTTGTGTTAAATGTAAGCTCTCCGCAGGTTAAAACAACATCGTTTTGCGTAAAGCGCCTGAGCGTCAGGCTGCGAATTCTTGCAGCAAGCTCGTCTAAGTGAAAAGGCTTTGTCAGATAGTCGTTTGCGCCGGCGTCCAATCCCTCAACCTTATCTGCGATTTCACAGCGTGCCGATAAAATAAGCACCTTTGTGTCGCAATCCGTTTTTCGCAGGGATTTAAGCAATGTCATTCCGTCTGTATCCGGAAGATTAAGATCAAGCACAACAAGATCAAAATTTTCAACGGCAAGCATTTCTGCCGCCGCTTTTCCGTTGTAACAATAATCAACGCTGTATGCAAGGCGCTTCAGGCTGCGAACAATTGTGTCGCAAAGTGCTTTTTCATCTTCAACAACTAAAATATGCATTATGTTTCTCCTAACAGGGTTTTGGCTTTAGAGTATTTATATTATAGCATAAAGCAAGGCTTGCTTGCACAATAAATATTCGGGAGCAAACGGTTATATATGCAATGAGTGCCGTTTGCAAACAGAAAATTTGCTATGTGATGATATTATATCACAAAGGCATAAAATCTTTGTTAAATTTCTTTTCTTAACAAAGATTTTATGCTTGTTGTGGTAAGATGTGTTCAACAATGGAATTTGAAGGGGAGTGATCACGTTGTTTAAGTTAAAAAAAGCTTTGTCTCAGGGCGGCTTGCTGATTGCAGGTGCGGTTATGGTTTGCTGCGGTGCAATGAGAGGCGAGGTTGAAACCGTGTTAAGTAAGGCAATAAGATTGTGCTTGGAGTGTATAGGAATTGGATAAGAAAAAGAAAAAAGCATCTCGCCTTATAAGCCGTTTCAGAGGCTTGATACAGGCTTGCGCGGCCCTTGCAGCAAATATACATTTGCCTAATTTTTTTAAGGGCGGAATATATCAGGGTAAAGGCAAGGCTGTTTGTGTGCCCGGTTTAAACTGCTATTCTTGCCCGGCTGCATCGGGCGCTTGCCCTATAGGCGCATTTCAAGCAGTGGTGGGCTCATCAAAATTCAGCTTTTCATATTATATAACCGGATTTTTGATTTTGATAGGTGTGCTTCTCGGCCGTTTTGTTTGCGGCTTTTTGTGCCCGTTCGGTTGGCTGCAGGATCTGCTGCATAAAATTCCGGGCAAAAAGCTTTCAACAAAAAAGCTTAAACCTCTAAGGTATCTGAAATATGCCGTTCTGCTTTTGGCCGTGGTTTTGCTTCCGGCGCTTGTTGTAAATGATGTGGGCATGGGCGATCCTTTCTTTTGCAAATATATTTGCCCGCAGGGTGTGCTTGAGGGCGCAATTCCGCTGTCTGCCGTTAACGAAGGAATACGCGCTGCTTTAGGCTCTTTGTTTACTCAAAAGCTTATAATTTTAATTGCAGTGGTTGTTTTAAGCATTTTGTTTTATCGCCCGTTTTGCAAATGGATTTGCCCGCTCGGTGCCTTTTATGCGCTTATGAACAAGGTTTCTCTGCTTGGAATAAAGGTTGATGAGCATAAATGCGTTTCATGCGGAAAATGCGCAAAGGCTTGCAAAATGGATGTTGATATTACAAAATCACCCAATCACACCGAGTGTATACGCTGCGGCAAGTGCATAACCGCCTGCCCAACGGATGCTTTAAGCTTTCATTACGGATTCGGAATGCCGTCAAAAAACATCGGCGGAAATTCGGCACCGTGTAAGAAAAATAAATTAAATAATAAAACGGAGGAACAGTTATGAAAATCTCAAAAACATCAAAAATATTAGCTGTTATAATGGCGTTGGTGCTTGCGCTTGGCCTTGCAGCCTGCTCGGCAAGCAAAGACAATAACAAGGGCGGTGATTCCGAAATTGCCTCATTAATGGCAACGGAACCCGGCAGCATTGATGAGGCAACAGAGCTTTATAATAAGCTTATGCAAAAGGAAAACGATATTCTCACAAATAATTCTCAGCTTTGGGAAAAAGTGTTTCTTTCGGCTAATAAAAACACTCCCATGATTGAAGACGGCACAAATTACGGCGATTTTCTGCTTTCAACTATCGAAGGCGCAAAAGACAGCTTCACTGCCGAAGAACTTAAAACTCTTAAAGCAGGTGCGGAGCAAATTAAGGAAATTGAAAATAAGCTTACGGTTTTGGAGCAAAAATATCCCGGCTGCGGAAGCAAGCCCCAGGAAAACGACAGTGTTGATGCCGCAACCGCGGGAATGACGGGCGGCAATACCGCCGACCTAACAAAGTTTCCGAGCTTTCAGGGAAAGGACCTTGACGGCAATGATGTTAACAGCAGCGAGCTTTTTGCCAAAAATACGGTAACGGTTGTAAATTTTTGGTTCACAACCTGCAATCCCTGCGTCGGTGAGCTTGGCGATTTGGAAGCGTTAAACAAAGAACTTGCTCAAAAAGGCGGCTCTGTTGTCGGCATCAATTCATTTACGCTTGACGGCGACAGTAAGGCTATTTCCGAAGCAAAGGATATTTTGGATAAAAAGGGAATAACCTATAAAAATCTTTGGTTTGATTCAAGCAGCGAAGCCGGCAAATTCACCTCAGGCCTTTATTCCTTCCCGACAACCTATGTTGTTGATAAAAACGGAAACATCGTCGGTCAGGTTGTAGGCGCAATCACATCGGCAGAGCAGTCAAAAACTCTTAATGCACTGATTGATCAGGCAATTGCAAACAGCGCAAACTAAGCAGTAATAATGCAAAATGCCGTGCGTTGAAATCATAAATATTTAAGCTTGTTATTTTAAGGCTTTCGCTTCAAAAGGCGAAAGCCTTGCCTTTTATCCGTTTCTTTGATTTTTTTAATAGTGCAACGGGCAAAACTCGGAAATCTTAAACCGCATTTTCCTTTATAAAGTGTGCCCCAAATGGCTCTGCTTCTATTGAATATGGTTGAACTATGTAATATAATGTTGAAAGAGGGTACTGAATGTTATAAGAGGGAAATTATGAAGCTTAATGAATTAAAGGTCGCAAAAAGTGCCGTTATAACCAAAGTCAGCGGTCAAGGTGCGCTTCGGCAGCATTTTCTTGATATGGGCATGGTTCCCGGCGCGGAAATCACATTGATAAAAACCGCTCCAATGGGTGATCCTTTGGAATATCAAATTCACGGCTATGAACTTACACTCCGCCTTGCAGAGGCTGAAAAAATAGAAATTGAGCCTATAGCAAAAAGAAGCCGCAGCCACGAGGGCATAAATAGAGAGCAAAATATTGATCATCCGGGACTTGGCGAGGGCGGCAAATATCATTCCAAAAAGGATGAAAAACCGCTTGATGATGATGTTGTTCTTACCTATGCTTTGGTTGGAAATCAAAATTGCGGAAAAACAACTCTTTTTAATCAGCTTACCGGAGCAAAGCAGCATGTAGGCAACTTTCCCGGTGTAACGGTAGACAGAAAAGACGGTGTTATTAAAGGCCATTCGAAAACGCTTGTAACGGATTTGCCGGGTATTTATTCGATGTCTCCTTTCAGCAGCGAGGAAATAGTGTCCCGCAATTTTGTGCTGAATGAAAAGCCGAAGGCAATAATAAACATTGTTGATGCAACCAATATTGAGCGAAACCTTTATTTAACAATGCAGCTTTTGGAAATGGACACGCCAATGGTTGTGGCGCTTAATATGATGGATGAGGTTACAAGCAATCAAGGTTCTGTTGATGTTAATGCAATGGAGTCAATGCTCGGTGTGCCGGTTATTCCGATTTCGGCATCCAAGAATGAGGGCGTTGATGAGCTAGTGCGCCATGCAATCCATGTGGCCAAATATCAGGAAAAGCCTTTGCAGCAGGATTTTTGCAGCAAAACAGATCATGACGGCGCCGTGCACAGGTGCATACCTGTCTCTTATACACATCTCCG
>ERZ652152.573-NODE-573-length-14983-cov-13.5007_pt1 | contig 14983 bp, 10 predicted proteins | sample MGYA00514757_ERZ652152 | MGnify/ENA metagenome assembly ERZ652152
TGTGCCGAAGATAGTTCGCTGGAAACGGCGCGTGAAAATAGGTAGTCGCCGACTTGAACAGAAAACGCTTCAGAAGAGATTCTGAGGCGTTTTTCTTGTATATCTAAAACCGCTCGCCTGGCGAGTATTTCGATAAAGATGCTATCGGTGAGTATTGTATGAGTGCTCATTAAAGTTTGCGAACTTTGAAGCTCGTAGAGCGACTTAAAATCAATAAATCAGAGGATGCCTATCTTGTGCGTTTGACGCATGGCCTGCCCGCATAGGAACAAAGCGAACAGGGGGAGGAGCCGGTCGTGGCTCCTCCCCCTGTTTTTCTGAGAGTAGAATGAAAGGAAATCAGTGCTTATTAGCCAGCTTTCCGCCGAGGATGAAGGAGAGGATTGCTGCGATCACAAAGGTAGCGGCGATGCAGACGACCATCATCAGCAGATTGAGCGCGCCGCCGTTTGCATAGGTGGGCAGTGAAGTAATGCCCGGCATGACAAAGGCATAGCACTTGGCACCCAAAACAACGGTCAGTGCGCCGCCGATGCCATTGGCGATCATAGCAGCGATGAGGGGAGTTTTGTTGGGCACCTGTACGGTGAACAGAGCAGGCTCGGAAATGCCCAGGAACGCGGAAAAGCTGGTGGTGAGGGCTGCAGAGCGCAGCTCCTTATCCTTCATGCGCAGTGCAGCACCGAAAGCGGCACCGGATTCGGCCATGTTGTGGCAGAAGGAAACGGGCAGAAGATAGTCATAGCCCAGAGTGGCAATGTTGGAGATCTGGATGGGAGAAGTGGACTGGTGCATACCAAACAGCACGATCAGCGGCATGAAGAAGCCCAGCAGGAAACCGGCGACAGGGCCCAGCAGGCTGAACAGCCAGACGATGCCGTCTGCCAGTGCCAGACCGCCGTAGGCGCCCAAAGGTGCAAATACCAGCAGAGTCAGCGGCACAGAGATGACCAGAGACAGCATGGGCACCAGCACCATCTTGAGAACATCGGGGATAAAACGGTCGATAATGTGATAAACGATGGCCAGCAGGCCTACGCCCAAAATGACGGGGAAAACGGAGTCTGCATAGGAGAACACCGGGACTGCGATGCCCAGGAAAGTAAAGGGACTGGGGTCTGCGCCTACTGCTTCCACAAAGGTGGGATACATCAGTGCACCGGCCATACAGACACCGAGGTATTCATTCACCTTGAACTTGCGTGCTGCAGAGATGGCCAGCAGGAAGGGAAGAAAGTAGAAGGGCACATCCGAGATCATGCTCAAGATCTGGCAGGTTCCGACACCGGTGTTTAAGCCAAAGATCTCAGCCAGAGCCAGCAGGCCCTTGAGCATACCGCCTGCCACCAGTGCGGGCAGAATGGCAGAGAAGATGCCTGTGATGATATCCAGCACCTGAGCGCCCTTGACCTTTCCGGCAGAGGAAGGTTTATCTGCTGCCGCGGAGCTGTCCAGCAGGGGGACCACTTCATCATACACGCGATTGACATTGGGCCCGATGATGATCTGGTACTGACCGTCCTTGATCTGCGCGCCCAGCACACCTTTGAGCTGGCGGATGTCGTCCAGCTTTGCAAGGCTGTCGTCCCGCAGATTGAAGCGCAGTCGCGTTACACAGTGCAGAGCGGTGGAAATATTGTGGCTGCCGCCCAGCAGCTCAACGATACTGGCTGCGAGTTCCTTGTTGTTCGTTGCCATAGGGGAATCCTCCTTTTACGGTAATATTTCTCAGGCGAGGTCTTCGCCATTGCTTTCAATGCACTTTTTATACCAGTAGAAGCTGTCCTTGCGGATGCGTTTTCCGGTGCCTTTGCCTCCGTTATCCAGATCGACATACACAACGCCATAGCGCTTGTCCATCGTCAGCGGTCCGCAGGAGACGATATCCAGAATGCCCCACATGGTGTAGCCCAGCAGCTCCACGCCGTCGCGCACAGCTTCCTTCATCTGCTGGATGTGTCCGCGCAGATAGTCGATGCGGTAGGGGTCGTGCACCGTGCCGTCGGCCTCCACCACATCCGAAGTTCCAAGGCCGTTTTCAGCTACGAACAGCGGCAGACCGTAGCGGTCGTACAGCTGGTTCAGGGTGATGCGCAGGCCGATGGGGTCCTTCTGCCAGCCCCACTCACTGGTCTCCAGATAGGGGTTCTTATTGGCCATGATGAGGTTGCCGGAGGTCTTTTCCCAGCTTTGGTCGCTGGTGGACACCTGTGAGAAGTAATAGGAGAAGGAGACAAAATCCACCGTGCCCTGCTGCAGGAGCTCTTCATCGCCCGGCTCCATCCGGATGTCGATCCCCAGCTTGTCAAAATAGCGGTTCATGTAGGCGGGATACTTGCCGCGTGCCATGATGTCCGTGTAGAACCAGTTGGAATACTGGTCATCCAGAATGGCCTGCATGTTGTCCTCCGGGCGGCAGGTGGCGGGATAGGTGGTGAAGCGTGCGATCATACAGCCGATCTTGGAGCCGGGCAGCATCTCGTGACCCATTTTCACGACCCGCGCACTGGCAAGGAATTGATGATGAAGGCACTGAAAGATCTCCTGATCCATGTGCGGCTCCTGATCGGGGATCAGACACACACCGTCCCATGGGGAAAACCGGCCTGCATTGATCTCGTTGAAGGGCAGCCAGTAGTCTACCAGATCGCCCAGCTCACGGAACAGCACTTCTACATAGCGGCAGTAAAAGTCGATGGTCTTGCGGTTCTTCCAGCCGCCGTACTTCAGTACCAGCTGTACCGGGATATCATAGTGCAGGATGGTGGCAAATACCTTCATGCCGTGTTTTTTGCACTCGCCGAACAGATCTTTATAGTAGCGGATGCCATCGGGGTTCGGCTGAGCGTCATCGCCGTTGGGAAACAGCCGGGCCCAGCAGATCGAGGTGCGAAAGATCTTCATGCCCATTTCTGCGAGCAGCGCAAGGTCCTGCTTGTAGGTGTGATAGAAGTCGATGCCGCGGCGATTGGGATAATAAGTGGTGTCCATATCCTGAAGCGCCTGATCGAACTCTGCTTTGGAGAACGGACTGCCGTGATGCTTTGCCTCGACTTGTTCATGGTCCCATGCGGGGTCGAGGTAGCGGAGATCCTGTGTGGAAATGCCCTTGCCGCCATCGCGGAAGCCGCCGTCTGCCTGAGAGCAGGAAATGGCACCACCCCACAGAAAATCGGCATCAAAACCGGAGCTTGTCTTATAAGCCATGAAAATGCACTCCTTTTACAACAAGTTGTCACGAGATGTGGATTCTTTTTGTTGAAAAAGCTCTTTCTGTATGTTATTATAGCAGAAAGAAAAAATATGATAATGACATAAAAAATGGAAAATAGTATCAAAATCGGAGATATTGCCATGAATCCTGCTGAATTGGAGTTGTTCCTTTACCGCCATACCGAAAGCGAAAACTGGCATTTGCAGCACCCCGGGCAGCTGAGCTGCCTTTATGATAAGTTGAAACAGGAGAAATTCCGAGGCGAGATGGGCTACTGTTTTGACTTTGTCAACACCCTGAAAAAAGATATGATCGGCATGATCAAGGAGACCCGGTTTACCGTTATCCCGAAGCACCACCATGTGGATATGGAACTGAACTATATTTACAGCGGGTCGTGTACCTTTGTCATCAATGGCAGAGAAGTTACTCTGAAAAAGGGCGATTTGTGCATTCTGGACAGTGACGTTTGGCACAGCGCCACCAGTTATAAAAAAGAACACGATATCGTCATCAACATCGTGTTCCGCAGGCAGTTTTTTGATGGAGTGTTCCTGAGCAGGCTGTCACAGCAGGGAGTGGTGGCAGGTTTTCTGGTCGATGCAGTCTCCCGCAATCGCAGGCACGATAAATATCTCATCTTCCATACACAGAACGAACCAAAGATCCACTCTCTTATCCAATTCCTGCTGTGTGAATATTTTGACCGAAGCAGCTGCTATGGTGAGCTGGTCAAAGCCTATGTCACCGCACTGTTTCTGGAATTGGTGAACGTGATGCACTCACAGGCGGAGCGGACCATATCCGACAGCAATGAGATCCTTGTGCCGGTGCTGCAATATCTGGAAAAGAACTATAAGAGCTGCACCCTTACACAGCTGGCGGAAAAGTTCGGCTATAACCCGAACTATCTCAGCGCCCAGCTCAAGCACATTACAGGCTGCTCTTTTGTGGAACTGAAGAACCGTCAGCAGTTCTCAGAGGCGGCGTTTCTGCTGGCAAACACCGAAACCTCCATCAGCGAGATCATAGAAAAGATCGGCTGCAGCAACCGGACATTCTTTTACCGGAGGTTTGAGCAGATCTACGGCATGACCCCGCGGGAATACCGTGTGCAGGCAAGGCGGCTGCAGGAATAAAAAGAAGCCCTGCGCACTGCACAGGGCTCCGCGGAGAGACGGGGGAGAATCAATCGTCGGTGCTGTCCAGCTTGAGCACAGCGGTGAAAGCCTCGCTGGGCAGGGAAACGCTGCCCAGCTGACGCATCTTCTTTTTGCCTTCCTTCTGCTTTTCCAGCAGCTTCTTCTTGCGGGTGATGTCGCCGCCGTAGCACTTGGCCAGCACGTCTTTGCGCATGGCCTTGACCGTCTCGCGGGCGATGATCTTGCCGCCGATGGCCGCCTGCACCGGGATCTCGAACAGGGTGCGGGGGATGTTGTCCCGCAGCTTTTCGCAGATGCGGCGGCCCTTGCCGTAGGCGTTGTCGCGGAAGACGATCATGGACAATGCGTCCACCGGCTCGCCGTTCAGCAGGAAATCCAGCTTGACCAGATCGCTCTCGCGGTACTCCTTGAACTCGTAGTCGTAGCTGGCGTAACCGCGGCTGCGGCTCTTGATGGCGTCAAAGAAGTCGTACACGATCTCGCCCAGCGGCAGGGCATAGTGCAGGTCCACGCGCACATCGTCCAGATACTTCATGTCGATCAGTGCGCCGCGCTTTTGCTGGCACAGGTCCATCAGGCCGCCGACGTAGTCATTGGGGGTGTAGAGGTGCACGTCCACGAAGGGCTCCTCCTGCTTGACGATGTTGGAGGGGTCCGGGTAGCTGGAGGGGTTGTCGATCATCTCCACGGTGCCGTCGGTCAGGGTCAGGCGGTAGCGCACGCTGGGCGTGGTGGTGATGATATCCAGATCGAACTCGCGTTCAAGGCGCTCGGTGATGATCTCCATGTGCAGCAGGCCCAAAAAGCCGCAGCGGAAGCCGAAGCCCAGCGCCGCACTGGTCTCCATATCAAAGGTGAGGGAGGCGTCGTTCAGCTGCAGCTTTTCCAGCGCGTCCTTCAGGTCCGGGTATTTGGCACCGTCGGCGGGGTAGATGCCGCAGAACACCATGGGTTTGACCTGGCGGTAGCCGGGCAGAGCTTCCGGGGTGGGATTCACGGCCAGCGTGACGGTGTCGCCCACGCGGGTGTCCTGCACGGTCTTGATGCTGGCGGTCAGGTAGCCGACCTCGCCGGCCTGCAGCTGGCTGCAGGGGGTCAGGCTGGTGGCACCCATGTGGCCCACTTCCACCAGCGTGAACTCGGCCCCGGTGGCCATCATGCGGATGGTGTCGCCGGGCTTGACCGTGCCCTCAAACACGCGGATATAGACGATGACGCCCTTGTAGCTGTCGTAGATGCTGTCAAAGATCAGGGCCTTCAGCGGGGCGTCCGGGTCGCCGGTGGGGGCGGGGATGTCGCTGACCACCCGCTCCAGCACCTGGTCCACGTTCAGGCCGGTCTTGGCCGAGACGCGGGGCGCGTCCAGACAGGGCAGGCCGATCACGTCCTCCACTTCCTGCGCCACCTCGTCCGGGTGGGCGCTGGGCAGGTCGATTTTGTTCAGGATGGGCACCAGCTCCAGATCGTGTTCCAAAGCCATGTAGGTGTTGGCCAGCGTCTGGGCTTCCACACCCTGTGTGGCGTCCACCACCAGAATGGCACCCTCGCAGGCGGCCAGACTGCGGCTGACTTCGTAAGCGAAGTCTACATGGCCCGGGGTGTCGATGAGGTTGAACTCGTAGGTCTTGCCGTCCTTGGCGGTGTAGTTCATGGTGACGGCGCGGGCCTTGATGGTGATGCCGCGCTCGCGCTCGATGTCCATGTTGTCCAGGATCTGGTCTTCCATGGTGCGCTCGTCCACGCTCTTGGTCAGTTCCAGAATGCGGTCCGACAGGGTGGACTTGCCGTGGTCGATGTGTGCAATGATGCAGAAGTTGCGGATGTTGTCTCTTGCCATGTAGTTCCTCCGAGAGAAATTTAAGCTTCCAGTATCCAGTTCTCGATGTCCACGATCTTGCCGTTCTCGCGGTAAACGCGGGGCACCCGGCGGGAAACGCCGCACAGCACTTCGTAGGAGATGGTATCGGTCTTGCGGGCGATGGTCTCGGCGTCGTCGCTGACTTTGCCGCCCCACAGGATGGCTTCGTCGCCCTCGTGGATGTCCGGGATGCCGGTCACATCCACCATCATCTGGTCCATGCACACCCGGCCCAGCACCGGGCAGGCTTTGCCGTGAACCTCCACGATGCCCTTGCCGCAGCTCAGCTGGCGGGGGTAGCCGTCAGCGTAGCCGGTGCACAGGGTGGCCACAAGGGTGGGCCTTTCGGCGGTGAAGCGGCGGCCATAGCTGGCGCACTGGCCGGGCTGCATCTCTTTCACCATGCTCACTACGGTCTTGAGGGTCATGACGGGCTTGAACTGCCCGAAGCGCACTTCGTCGCTGGGGTCGTAGCCGTAGAGGATGATGCCGGGCCGGGCCATGCAGCGCTCCCGGGGCAGGCCCTCGGGCCAGTCCGGGTGCAGCATCACGCCGGCCGAGTTGTCGCAGTGCACGGTCTGCGGCTCGTGCCCGGCGGCTTTCAGTGCGTGGAAGGCCTTCACGAACAGCGCGTGCTGCTCGGCGGTGTAGGCCACGTTTTCCTCGGCGGTGTCGTCGGCAACGGAAAAATGCTGGAACAGGCCGGTCATCTCAAGGCCCGGCAGATCGCACACGGCCAGCATTTCGCGGATGGCGGCGTCAAAGTCGGTGCGCAGGGCAAAGCCGATGCGGCCCATGCCGGTATCCGCCTTGAGGTGAATTTTCACCTTGCCGCCCGCCTTTACGGCGGCTGCGGAGAGGTTCTGCGCCTGTTCGGTGGAGTAGCAGGCCACCGTGATGTTTTCAGCAATGAGGGTCTGGGCGTACTCGGACTGCACATGGCCCAGAATGAGGATGGGCAAAGTCTGGCCGTCGGCGCGCAGCTGCAGCGCTTCGGTCAGGCAGCTCACGGCCAGCCAGGCCGCGCCTTCCTCGGCAAAGACCCGGGCGCACTGCACGGCACCGTGGCCGTAGCTGTCGGCCTTGACCACTGCACACAGCGGCAGGGCACCGGCACGGGCTTTGACCGCCCGGAAATTATGGCGAAGGGCGTCGAGGTCGATCTCGGCCCAGACATGTTTTTCAAAAGGATGTGTCTGCATGATTCATTCTTCCTCGTTTGTAATGGAAAAGCTGCCGCGCCCGGTGTGGACGGGCCGCCAGCCGTCGATGCCGCTCTCCTGCAGCGCGTGCAGGGTCTTCTGCCGGAAGGCGTGGTCGGTGCGGCAGCGCTCCCGGACAAATTCTTTGGTCTGTTCGCGCACGGTGACGCCGTCAGCGGGGCAGACGCTTTTTACGATGGGCAGGCCCTCGGCGTGCACGGCCCCGATGACTTCCTGTTCGGTGGCCAGCAGCATGGGCCGGATGAGGGTCAGCTCCCGGCGGGAGAGATACGTCACCGGCGAGAAGCAGCCGATGCGGCCTTCCCGCCAGAGGTTCATATAAAAGGTCTCCACCGCGTCGTCCAGATGGTGGCCAAGCGCTACCTTGTTGCAGCCCAGCTCCTGCGCGGCCGTGTGCAGGGCACCCCGGCGCAGCTTGGCGCACAGGGCACAGGGGTTCTTTTCCTTGCGGTAGTCGAACACCACGGGGCCGATCTCGGTGCGGCGGATCTCATAGGGGATGCCGTGCCGGGCAAACAGGTCCTGCAGCACGGTGTAATCCATGGGCCTGCCGCCGAACTGGGGGTCCAGCGTGACGGCCTGCACGGTGAAATCGAAGCCGATGTACCTGCGCAGCTCGGCAAGGCCGATGGTCAGCGCCACGCTGTCCTTGCCGCCGGAAACGCCCACCATGACTTTGTCGCCCGGGGCGATCATCTCATAATCCTGCACCGCCTTGCGCATCAGGCCGCACAGGCGCTGCATTGCACGGGACTGGCTCATGACAGGGTCACGCTTTCCACAAGGTTCACCACGTCGTTGATGGACGCAAGCTTGGTCAGGCCGGAAACATACACCACGTCACCGCTGGGGTAGGTGATGGTGGCCAGCACGGCGTAATAGGTCTGGATGTCGCAGCGCACGGCTTCCACCTCGGCACCGTCCACGGTCAGGTTGACCTTGCGGGGTTTGATGACGCCGTAAGCCTGCTTGAGGTCTTTTTCGGAAGTGCCGATGAAGTCCTCGTAGGTATCGGCGGTGCCGCGCTGCAGCAGCACGGCCTCGTAGTCCTCGCCGTCCGAGGTGTCGGCGGTGGCCACTTCCAGCACGGTGCCCAGGGTGTCGTCCTCGGTCATCTGGCAGACAGACCAGATGGAACTGTCGTAGTAGACCGAGATGCCGTTGGTGCCGGTATAGCGGGTGTCGGGGTTTGCGGGCACGCTGCGGTTGACCAGCAGCGTTAAAATAATGTAGGCGATGATGCCCAGCCCCACGAAAATGCCCATGGCGGTGAGCAGTTTGGAGGTGCGGCGCTGGGCGGAAGCGTTGCGGTCGATATCGTTTGGCATGTAGAAAGCTCTCCTTGTTTTGCGTGGCGCAGCGGATGCTGCCATATCCTTTATAGTATAGCACAACACAGGGCAAAATTGTAGCGTGCAGCGCGAGAAAATCTGCCCCGGCGGGCAGAAAAATTTACAGAAAATGCGTTGTTTGAAATCGTGAGAAATCAAGAGAAAACAAGAGAATTTGAGAGATTGCAAAATTTACACTGAAAAAATCAAAAATTGCTGTTGACAGGCAGCTTTTTATGATGTATACTGACACTCGCGCCCCAAACAGGCGCCTGAAACGTTACAAAAAGCTTATCAGGAGGAAATAGATATGAGCACTACTCTCGTGAAGCCCGCTGAAGTCGAGCGCAAGTGGTACCTGCTCGACGCTGCCGGCAAGAGCCTGGGCCACGTCGCTGCTGAAGCCGCTGTTCTGCTGCGCGGCAAGCAGAAGGTCGATTACACCCCCAATGTGGACTGCGGCGATTTCGTCGTTGTCATCAACTGCGACAAGGCTGTTCTGACCGGCAAGAAGGCCGAGCAGAAGTTCCACATCACCCACAGCAAGTACATCGGCGGTTTGAAGAAGGTCCAGTACGGCAAGCTGATGGCTGAGCACAGCGATCTGGCTATGACCTACGCTGTCAAGGGCATGATCCCTTCCAACACCATCGGTGCTAAGGCCCTGACCCGCCTGCACTGCTACCAGGGTGCCGAGCACGCTCACGCAGCTCAGAAGCCCGAGAAGATCGAGTTCTAAGAAGGAGGCAATCGAACATGTACGAAACCAAACCTTATTTCTACGGCACTGGTCGTCGTAAGGATTCCGTTGCCCGCGTTCGCGTTTACACCGGCACTGGCAAGATCACCATCAACGATCGTGATATCGACAACTACTTCGGTCTGGAGACCCTGAAGCTGATCGTCCGTTCTCCGCTGGTCCTGCTGGGCCTGGAGGGCAAGTATGACGTCGTCGTCCGCGTTTCCGGCGGCGGTGTTTCCGGTCAGGCTGGCGCTATCCGCCACGGCCTGAGCCGCGCTCTGCTGCAGCAGAACGATGAGAACCGTGCTGCTCTGAAGAAGGAAGGCTTCCTGACCCGCGATCCTCGTATGAAGGAACGTAAGAAGTACGGTCTGAAGGCTGCCCGTCGCGCACCTCAGTTCAGCAAGCGCTGATTTACCCCGTATTGTAAACTTGGCAGTTCTGCTTCGGCAGAACTGCTTTTTTGTTGCCAGCTTTCCCGCTGAACAGAGGTGCGCGACTGCGCATGTCCGGCGGTTGCCCCGCAGGGGCGAGCCGGACGCGCATTTAAATAATGCTCAAGCATCGCGTGCACGGCGCAGCCGTGTCAGCGATGCACCTCAGTTCAGCAAGTGCAACGGCGACGACCGCGGCCTGCGGCGGAAACAGGGAGGAGCTGTTGGGGCCGCGGCCAGCAAGACGCGAGTGCCGCCCAAGGCACGAAGCGGATGCTGGGAGCCGCAACCCGGAGGAACCTTTCCGGCAGTTCTGCTTCGGCAGAACTGCTTTTTTGTTGCCGGCTTTCCCGCTGAACTGAGGTGCGCGACTGCGCATGTCCGGCGGCATTCAAATCACTTGTATTCTCCCGCTCAAATTTTCAGCAATTGCCCCGGATTGCTGAATGCGCATTTTCCACATCCGCGCTATACTGTTGTGGAAAACGAAAGCGAGGGAAGCGTATGAAAACCGGCATCATTGATGTGGGCGGCGGCCTGCGGGGCATTTACGGCGCGGGCGTGCTGGACCGCTGTATGGAAGAAGGCGTGCGGTTCGACTGCTGCATCGGCGTGTCGGCGGGCAGCGCCAATATGTCGTCCTATGTGGCCGGGCAGCATGGCCGCAACAAGCCCTTTTATCAGGATTACTCCTTCCGCAAAGAGTACATGAGCGTGGGCAATCTGGTGCGCAAACACTCGTATCTGGACCTGGAATACGTCTACGGGGCGCTGAGCAACCGGGGCGGTGAAAACCCGCTGGATTACCCCGCTGTGGTGCGCAGCCCGGCAGAGCTGGTCATCGTGGCCACGGAAGCCCGCACCGGCAAGCCGCGCTATTTTACCAAAGCGGACCTGCAGCAGGACGATTACCGCCCGCTGATGGCGTCCTGCTGCATCCCGGTGGTGGATCAGCCCTATTTCATGGACGGCGTGCCCTACTACGACGGCGGCCTGGCCGACCCGGTGCCGCTGGAAAAAGCCCTTGCGCTGGGCTGCGACCGGGTGGCCGTCATCCTGACAAAGCCCATTGCGCCGGAGCAGACCGGTGCCCGGGACAAGAAGCTGGCAAAGCTGCTGCGGCACCGGTATCCGGCAGCGGCGAAGGGGCTTTTCCTGCGGGCAGAGCGGTACAATCAGACCGTGCGCCGCGCGCTCAAGCTGGAACAGCAGGGCATCGTGTGTGTCATTGCGCCGGACAGCACCGAGGGCATGGCGACCCTGACGAAAGACAAGCAGGCACTGGAAGCCATGTATCAGAAGGGCTGGCAGGATGCCGGAAAGCTCATTGAATGGTATAAACAGGCTTAAATTCTGCAAACAGCACAATGAAACACCCCCGCTCTGGCAAACGCCGGAACGGGGGTGTTTCATTGCAGTGTATCAAGAATGAGGAGATGGCAGAGAAATAGGGGGCCCATGCACCTGTCAGGGGCGTGCCGGGCCTTTAGTGGCGGGCGTTCTTGCCGGTCAGGGTGGCGAAGGCACCGGCGGCCATGAGGCTGAAGCCGCTGACCGCCATGCAGAATGCGGCCCACCAGTTCACACCGGTCTGCGGCAGGGCGTGGGCGTCCTGCACGGGCCGCACGACGATGTCCAAAGGCAGGACCGGGGCGTCCGGCACGGTGTCCTGCACCGGCTGCAGTTCGGGCGTCTCAGGGGTCTGCGGAGCCTCATCCGGGGTCGTGGGCGGCACGACCACCACGGTGCTGTCGTCGCGGTAGGAAGTGTGGGTCTCGGTGGTGGTGTATTGGTAGCTCACGTTCGCCACGGTGTGGTACGCGTCTTTCTTTGCAACGACCGCGGCAGTGTAGTCGCTGTCGGTGGTGTAGGTGTAGTTCAGCGTGCCGTCATAGCGGGTACCCTCGGTGGTGCCGGTGAAGGCCTTTTCAAAGAAGCTGCGGATGGACTCAAAGATGCCATGGCCCGTGCCTTTGACGCCCTTGCCGCCGCACTCGGTGGTGGTGAAGTCGGTGTGGTCCGTCGTGGTGAGGTCGTAGCTGCCGAAATAGCCGCTGCCTTCCGAGCTCTCGATGTGGGAAAGCCCGGTGATCTCCAGCAGTCTGCCGGAGGCGGTGGAGCACTTGCTCTTGGTAAGAGTGGCGGAATAGGTGGTCTTGCTCTGCGCAACGACTGTGCCGTTGATCAGGGTGAGATTCTTCAGCAGAAGGTCGTAGCCGTTGCCGGGCTTATCGTGATCGCCGGGGCCCTTGTGGCCTTGTGTGCTGGGAGCGGCGGGGTCAGGTTTGTTGCGGCAGGTATTGCTGTCGCTGTCCATATAGCCGTAGGCGAGCAGGTCGGCGGTGTGCTGGAAAACCGTCCACGTCCCGCTGCTGGTCTGGACGGCAATGGCATCGCCGCCGAGCTCTTTGACGCGGGCGTCAGCCTTGTTTTTAGCATCCCGGCCGTTGAAAGACTGGTCTTTGCCATAAGCGACTTTACCGGTGACGGAGTAGTAGTTGTTGGCGGTGTAGTTGTATCTGGTGCCGCGGTATTCCATCTTTTTGGAAAAATCGTCGTAGGTTGCGTTAGATGCAAGTTTGGGGCCGGTCGCTTTGCCGTCCACGACGGTGGAAGCGCTGTGGCCGAAGGTGTAAGTGGGGCTGTCGATAATAAAGGCCTCACCCAGGTCGTTACCTTTTTCATCTTTCAGATTGGTTTCAATATCAAGGTCGGCGTGGTCGAACGAGGTGGACTCGGAGTAGGAAAGCCCGGCTTTATCCGCGTCGGCCTTCGCGGCTTCAAGATGCTGGATAAGTTCCGCGCGGCTCATGTTCTTGAAGTCAACAAACGAATGAACGGCATCGTTGATGATCCGGATAATGTCTTTCTCCGTTGCCTTCTCGGTGTCAGACAGCCAGAGTTCTTTATTTCTCCGGGTGACGACCTGATTGCCGACCTTGAGCTGCCAGCCTTCTTCCAGAGAATCGAGCTCTTTTCGGATCTCGGTGCGCAAAGTTGCTTCATCAACATTGATGATGGTCTTCATTTCGCTCCGGGTGATCAGCAACGTGCGATTGCTGCTGGTGAACCGGATGGTGTGCTCCACGTTGTTTTCGTCCGTATAGGTGGCAGTGCCGATGCCGGTCTCTTTATCGAAGCTGGTCACGGCGGCATTTTTATAGGATTTACTCAGGCGGCCTTCGATCTCTTTCAGAAGTTCATTGAGCTCGTTCTTGTCGAGACCTTCATAATACGTTTTGTTCTTCTTAACGGTGACGGTGCCATCCTTTTTGGTGTAGGTGTCGGAATCTTTGTCATAAGTCATGTCCTCAAAGACATCGGGTTCCCGGCCGTCCGCATAAGTGATGGTCAGCGTGCCGCTATTTTCGTTAAAATCCCATTTGTCGCCGGTGGAAAGGTCGGCCTGTTCCGGGTCCTCCTGCTTTTCCTCGGTGACGGTCCAGCTCACCATGGTGAAGCTGTCGCGGGAGACGACGGTGCCTTCAGCCAGACCGGCCTTGAGGTCATCGGGAAGTTTCTGCCCGGTCGTATAGGTGAACTCGTAGGTACGGCCATCCTGCAGGGTGTATTTTTTCAGATACTGGACGCCGTCGATCTTAATATATTCCACACTGTCTTCGACGACGTTCTCCGGCAAAGTCTTGAAGTCGCTGCTGATGCCGGAAACCTCCCCGGAGGTGATGGTGGGACCTTCCTCATGGAGACCGGTCCGAATGATCGTCGAGCCGGAGACATACGCCGTGCCGTTGACGGTATCCGTCCGTTTGGTTGCATCGTCAGCGGCGTCGCCCGTACTTATGGTCGTGTTGTCTACAGTGTATTCGTAACGATACTGCCGGTTGGCGTCTTCGTCTTTGTAGCTCCATTCTTTGGTGGCCGAACTGATTTTACCGGCATCCTGATCGCTCTGGAGCTGGGCCTGCAGCAGGGCTTTTTCCTCAGGGGTAAGATGCTCGTCTTTGCGGATGGCGTCTCTCAGCGCGTTGAAAATGGCTTCTGCTTTCGCGGTTTCTTCTGCCTTTTTTGCGGCGTCTTCGTCCGCAGGCGTCCAATCGGTGCTGCCGGTCTGGGTGAGCTTGACGGTCACCTTGACCGTTTTCAGCAGTTCCTGTTTTTCGCTGACCGTCAGTTCGTGGCCGTCCTTGTCGAAGATCTTGCCGTCTTCAGCGTGATAGCCCTTATCCCGGCCCAGCAGGTCGCAGATCTGGTCAGGGCCCAGGCCGGAAAGATCGCCGACCGCCTTGCCGGAGGTCTCGTCAAAGGTGATCTCGTAGGTCTTGCCACCCTCGGTGACGGTGTAGCCGGTCAGCGCGCCGTTGGCGTCGCGGTGTTCCTTCACCTTGCGGGTGTCCGTCTCGGTGAGCAGCTCGGAAAGGTCAACGGAAACATCGGGCGCAGGGTCCGTGATGTCTTCGTCCTTCAGATCGACATTGGTGTTGCCGCCCTCGATTTTGGTGTCGGTCTTGACGTCCTCACTGCCCTCCAGCTCCTTCTTTTTCATGCAGATGGTCAGGGTGGTGGTCGTCGTCGTTTCCACCGACGTGCCGATGATGCGGTAGACCGTGGTGCGTTCGCCGATCTGGCTGCCGTTTTCGTCATAGATGGGTTCGGTGCGGGTCAGCTGATAGCTGCCGTCGGCGGCCACATCGGGCTTTTCCAGGTCCAAGAGCTTTGCAATATCCTCGGCAGACATCTTTTTTCCCTCCGGCGGGGTCGTCTTGCGCAGGGTCATCTCGCCGGTGTTTTTGCCGGTTTCGGTAAAGCCGGTGATCTTGTAGCCGTTGATGCTGCCCGTGTTGGTACCCCACTTCAGGCTGTCTTTGTAGTTTTCGCCCAGCACATCTTCGGGCGTGATGTTTTTCAGCTCGTCTTCGGTGTAGGTGTGGTCGGTATCGGTGGTGGCGCTGGCGTCACCCGTGCCGGTGGTGGTGGTCATGGTGGTCTCCTCGGTGATGCTGGGTGTGGTAATGGTGGTGCTGCCGTCGGCATTCCTGTCTCTTATACACATCTGACGC
>ERZ652152.611-NODE-611-length-14273-cov-11.8088_pt1 | contig 14273 bp, 11 predicted proteins | sample MGYA00514757_ERZ652152 | MGnify/ENA metagenome assembly ERZ652152
ATGTGTATAAGAGACAGGGGGTGTAGATGGGCTCGGGCAGTTTGTCGGACTCTTTCAGGCCTTCGGGCAGCTGGATGCCGCACACCACGCCGGTCTTCTGGTAGCTGGCCCAGCCGCTGCCGGTGATGTAGCCGCGCACGATGCACTCGATGGGCAGCATGGTCAGCTTGCGGCACATCATGCTGTTGCCGTCGAACTGGGGCTGCTGGAAGAACTCCGGCATATCCTTCACGTCCACGCTCAGCATGTGGTTGGGCAGCAGATCGCGGGTGTAATCGAACCAGAATTTGCTCATCTGGGTGAGCACGGTGCCCTTTTTGGTGACCTTGTTTTTCAGGATGACGTCAAATGCAGAGATGCGGTCGGTGGCAACCATGATGAGGCTGTCGCCGTTGTCATAGATCTCGCGGACCTTGCCTTCTTTGATGGGCTTGAACTCAGTCATAATCAAACACTCCATTTTCCAGTGCCGGTTGGGCGGCGGTGTATCTTACACCGATATTGTACCATGTCCGCGGACAGTTTGAAAGAACCAGAATGAAAGGAAAATGCGGCTGTTTTTGTGTTTTTATCGTGAAAAGTGCGCAAAAAACAACGCCAAAATTCGGCGTTTTGACGACAAAAGTCGTACTTTCACAACTTTTGCTGCTGCTTTTTGTAAAATGCGGGCATAGACAAGGAATCGTTTGTGCGGTATCTTATAATCAAAAAATAAAATAGGGAGGTTTTACTTATGGGCAGTTTCCCGAAAAGTTTTCTGTGGGGCGGCGCAACGGCCGCCAATCAGTGCGAGGGCGCATGGCAGGCGGGCGGCAAGGGCCTTGCCACCGTGGATGTGACCCCCTTTGGGCCGGACCGTATGCCGGTGGCCCGGGGCGAGCTGGAAATGCTGGAATGCGACGCAGAGCACTATTACCCCAGCCATGAGGCCATCGACCTGTATCACCACTATAAAGAGGATATCGCCCTCTTTGCCGAGATGGGCTTCAAATGCTTCCGGCTGTCCATTGCGTGGACCCGCATCCTGCCGAACGGCGACGACGCCCAGCCCAGCGAAGAAGGTCTTGCCTTCTACGATGCGGTGTTCGACGAGTGCCATAAATATGGCATCGAGCCGCTTGTCACCATCTGCCACTTCGACACCCCCATTGCCCTCATCAAAAAGTATGGCGGCTGGAAAGACCGCCGCATGGTGGATGCCTATGTGCACTACTGTGAAGTGCTGTTCGACCGCTACAAGGGCAAGGTGAAGTACTGGCTCACCTTCAACGAGATCAACATGCTGCTGCACCTGCCCTTCACCGGTGCGGGCCTTGTGTTCCACCCCGGCGAGAATGCCGAGCAGATCAAGTACCAGGCCGCCCACTACGAGCTGGTGGCCAGCGCCAAGGCTGTGAAGCTGGCCCACGAGAAGATGCCCGGTGCCATGGTGGGCTGCATGCTGGCGGCAGGCCAGTATTACCCCCGCACCTGTGCGCCCGAGGATGTGCGCGCCGCGCAGGAGGCCGACCGCGACAACTATTTCTTCACCGATGTGCAGGCCCGGGGCGCTTACCCTGTGTGGGCGAAAAAGCGCATGGAGCGTGCAGGCATCGTGCTGCTGACTGAGCCGGAAGACGAAAAGACTCTGAAAGAGGGCACTGTGGATTTCGTCTCCTTCAGCTACTATTCCAGCCGCTGCATCACGGTGGATCAGGAGATCCTGGCCGGGGAAAAGGCCGACGGCAATGCGGTGTTTGAAGCCACGGTGAACCCCTACCTGAAGGCCAGCGAGTGGGGCTGGGCCATTGACCCCATCGGCCTGCGCGTGACCCTGAACACCATCTACGACCGGTACGAAAAGCCCATGTTCATCGTGGAGAATGGCCTGGGTGCAGTGGACACCGTGGAACCGGACGGCTCCATCCACGACAGCTACCGCATCGACTACCTGCGGGCCCACATCGAGCAGATGGAAAAGGCCGTCAACGAGGACGGCCTGCCCCTGATGGGCTACACCACCTGGGGCCCCATCGACCTGGTGAGTGCGTCCAGCGGCGAGATGAAAAAGCGCTACGGCTTCATCTATGTGGACAAGGACAATGACGGCAGGGGCACCCTGGCCCGCAGCCGCAAGGACAGCTTCTACTGGTACAAAAAGGTCATTGCGTCGGACGGCACCGACCTTGCCTGACCGCTGCGGCGTGCGGCAGCTTTGTGAGGAGCATAAAACAGAGAGGAACGACCGCATTTTATGACACCTGAGATCATTGCACACAGAGGCGCATCCTACCTTGCGCCGGAGAACACCCTTTCCGCCTTCCGCAAGGCGATGGAGATCGGCGCAGACGGCGTGGAGATGGACGTCCAGCAGACCAGCGACAAAAAACTGGTCATCCACCACGATTATATCATCGACCTGCACACGGATATTTCCGGCAAAATTTATGATATGACCGAGGGCGAGCTGAAGGAACTGGACTTCGGCAGCTGGAAGGACATCGCCTACAAAGACGAAAAGATCGCGACGCTGGAGGAAGCGCTGGCCCTGTGCAAAGAGCTGGACGTTGCCCGCGTGCAGCTGGAAATGAAAGCCCCGCTGCTGTACGGCGACGCCTTTGTGGAGCAGGTGGTGGAACAGGTGCGGGCTGCCGGCCTTGGCGAAAAGCTGGTGCTCACCTCCTTCAACCACGACCATCTGAAGCTGGCAAAGCAGCAGATGCCCGAGCTGCAGGTGGGGGCGCTGCTGTTTGGCGCGGTGGAAACGCTGGCCCTGCCCAAAGGCACCTGGGAAACGCTGGGCCTGCAGAACGGCCTGGACGAAGACGAGGAGGAAGATGATTTTCCACAGCTGCCTGTGCCCACCGTGGAAAACATGGACGAAGAAAACTGCCGCGAGCTGACCCGCTGGGTGAACGACAAATACAGCATGCTGCAGGCGGCCTTCCCGAACGAAAGCCTGAGCGGCATCCTGTCCAAGCTGAACCGCCAGCGCGACCCGGCGCAGTACATCCAGACGCTGGATTTTCCGGTGGAGTGGGTGAGCTGTGAGTACCACACCGCCTACAAAAAGGTGAGCATGGTGCAGAAGCTGCACGACCTGGGCGTGAAGACGGCGTTCTGGACGGTGGACACCGAGGCGGCGCTGAAAGACCTCTGGCCGCTGCAGCCGGATGCCATCGTGACGAACCGCCCGGACCGCGTGCGGGAATGGGCCGGTGAGCTGGAAACGGGCGAATAATGCAAACAAAAAACGGAAGGGACTGCTTTGCAGTTCCTTCCGTTTTTTGTTATACGATGCACCCGAAGCTGCGCAGTACGAACAGCCAGAAGGTCAGACTGAAGGCGCTGAACAGGGTGGTGGTGACGCACACGCTGCCGGTAAGCACGCCTTCGTGGCCCATCTGCTTTGCCATGACGTAGCAGCTGGGGGTGGCGATGCTGCCCAGCATCACCAGCAGGGCCACCAGCTTTTCATCGGTGAAGCCGAAGTGCACCGCCAGCGGCAGGAACAGCGCGGGCAGCACCATCAGCTTGACCACGGTGGCCACGGCGGTGGGCTTTAAGTACCCCAGCGCCTTGCGGCCCTTGAAGCCTGCGCCGATGGCAAGCAGGGCCAGAGGGCTCGTGAGCCCGGCCACGCTGGAAAGGGTCTTGTTGAGCATGGTGGACATGGAAAGCCCCGCAAGGCTCCACGCAAAGCCAGCCGCGATGCCCAGCAGCGTGGGGTTCGTCAGGATGCCCTTCACGCTCTTTTTCAGCCGTGCGGGCAGGGAAGATGCCTGGGCAGAGCCGGGGCCCTCCAGCATCAGGATGACCACGGCCATGATGTTATAAAGCGGTACGCTGCCGAGGATCATCATGCTGGACATGCTGGCGGTGCCGTAGATGCTCTGCAGAAAGGCGGTACCGAGGATGGCCGCCGATGAGCGGTAGCATACCTGCACGAACTCGCCCACAAGGGCCTTGTTCTTCAAAAACAGCTTTGCCAGCGCCCAGACGGCCAGGATGCTCACCAGCGTGACCGCAAAGCAGAACAGCACATAGGCCCCGTCAAAGCTGGTGCGCACGTCGGTGGCACCAAGGTCCCGGAACAGCTGCACCGGCAGGGAAACATAGAACACGAATTTGTTGGCCCCGGCCACGAACTCGTCGCTCAGAAAGCCGGTGCGGTGCAGCACATAGCCCAGCAGCATGACGAAAAACAGCGGCATGGTGCTGTTCATGCTGAACAGGATGTTTTCCAGCATGGCTCACACCCCGCCGTGGCGGCGCTGTTCGGCGGCCAGCTCCTGCTGCAGGGCGGCTTTGCGGTGGTCCAGCAGCAGGTCCTTGTTGTACTGGAAGTAGCGCTCGCAGCCGTTCTCGGTGAGGAAGGCATGAGAGACGGGGTTCACGGTCAGCTCGGTGACGAACACCACCATCTCCTGGCTCTCGGCAAAGGCCTGCTCCATGAAGTCGAAGGCGGCTTCCAGCGCGGCGCTGGCGGCCTGTTGGGCCGTCTCGCGGGCGTCGGCGAGGGAACGGAACTGCCCGCGCAGCAGGTCGAAAGCTTCCTGCGTCCCGGCGGCGTTGGCCCGGCGCAGCTCGCCCTCCCAGCCGCGCAGCACGGCAAGCACCTGCAGGCGGGTGGTCAGGGCATCTTTGCTCAGCAACCCGGCTTCGCGCTTTTGCTGGGTCTCGGCGTCATAGTCGGCGATCTGCTGATGGAACATCTCGGCCGAACCGTCCGGGATATCCTCGGGCACGGTGGCGAGAGCCTTTTTCGTCTCCCGCAAAAAGGCATAGCAGCTGTCGGCCACGGCGTCGGCCTGATGGGAAGCGGTGAAGCGGGTGCTGAGACCCGACAAGATCAGGCTGACCAGGCTGAGCCGCTCGTCAAACGGTGCCTGCAGCAGCCGGGCGAACACGGCGGGCTTTGCCTGCCCGGCCAGAATTTCCTCCACGCCGTAGTCGTCGCGGTACTTATAGTAAAGGTCGAGGTAGGCCGAGAAGTCCTCGGCAATCTTCGGATGCTGGATGTACTCGCGAATGAGGTCCTCGTCGGCCTGCAGGCCCAGCGTTTCGTAGGTATCCAGCAAATTCGAGAGGTCTTCCCAGCCGCGGGCGGTGACGAACTGGGTGCCGTCCACGTCGGCGTTGATCTGGTAGAAGTTCTGCGGGTGCAGCTCCAGATAGCTCAGGATGGCGCTGTGGATGTGGGCGGCGCGGGCGTAGTCCTTCCACACGGGCAGGTCCGGTTCAATATCCATGCGGCGCACACGGTCCAGCGTAACGATATCGAAATCGCGGACAGATTTATTGTACTCCGGCGGGTTGCCGGCCGCCACGATCACCCAGCCGGCGGGCACGGCCTGATTGCCGAAGGTCTTGCACTGCAAAAACTGCAGCATGGTGGGTGCCAGTGTTTCGGAGACACAGTTGATCTCGTCGATGAACAGGATGCCTTCTTTTAAACCGGTGGCTTCCATTTTGGCGTAGATGCTGGCAATGATCTCGCTCATGGTGTATTCGGTCACCGAAACATCCCTGCCGCCGTAGTTGCGCTGGCGGATGAAGGGCAGGCCAACCGCGCTCTGGCGGGTGTGGTGAGTGATGGTGTAGGCCACCAGCGCCACGCCGCACTCCCGGGCCACCTGCTCCATCACCTGGGTCTTGCCAATGCCCGGAGGGCCCATGAGCAGAATGGGCCGCTGCCGGATGGCCGGGATGGCGTATTCGCCCAGAGCGTCCTTGGCGAGGTAGGCTTTTACGGTGTGTTCAATTTCTTCTTTGGCTCGTTTGATATTCATAACAGGTCCCTCACGAATTGTTCAGATCACGGTAGAGGTCGTCTTCTTCGGCCAGCGCGTCGGCAAGGGCGCTTTGCGGGCGGGCCGCGGTGCCGGTAAATTCTTCCTCATCCAGCACCACCTTCATGGCCCAGGGCGGCACATTGGCGTCGTCGAAGCGGTCGCCGAGGAACAGGAAGGCCGTGTCGTAGGCCGGGCGTTTGGCCGGGTAGGTGCCCATGCCGTCGGTGAAGTACAAAAGGCCCCGCAGGTTCGAGAACTTCTTCTCGGCGCACAGCTGGTTCACATAGTCAAAGGCAGGACGGAAGTCCGTTCCGCCGCCGCCCCGCAGCTCAAAGTGGTTCATGGCGTGGATGAGCTCGTCCTCGTTGTGGATGAGGATGTCCTGCCGGATGGCATTATCTGCCTGAATGAGGTGCAGGTTCATGCGGTGGAAGAAGTTCTCGCGGCCTTTCAGCAGGGTGTAGGTCTCGGCCAGAAAAGCCCGCACCAGTTCGCCGGAGGTGGAATAGCTGGTGTCGATGACAAGGGCCAGCTCCTCGATCTTTTTGCTCTCCCGGCTTTCCAGCGGTTCGATGAGCGGCAGGTTGCCGTAGACCGAAAGGCCGTAGGTGTAGAAATTCAGGTCGAACTCGTCCGGGTCCAGTTTCACTTCCTCGCGCAGGATGCAGAACCGGCGCAGGAAATCTTTGTAGCTGCGGCGGCTGCGGTTGGCGGCCTTTACCTGCTGCTTCAGCGCGTCGGCACCGTCGCCCGCTTCCTTGTCCCGCAGGTCCAGCTCGGTCTGCATCCGTTCACCGATCTTCTGCCACGTTTTCTGCGGCAGGGGCGTGGGCATCTGCTGGGGCTGTTCGGGTGCGTCCTTCGGCCACAGGCGGTGGTCGTCGGTGGTAAACTCCCGCTCCAGCTGGCGCAGTACACCGGGCGTCTGGCGGGTGAGCCAACGGTACACCGGGGCGGCGGCCACCACTTTTTCCTCGGCGGCAATCTGCTGGTAGGCGTTCTGGCGCACATAGGTCAGGGGACGCTTCACGCTGGCGCGGTTCAGATTATCAATCACATTCTCCACCGCGATGTCGCAGGCAAGGTGCCACAATTGCGGCTCCCGGCGGCCTTTCAGCCACAAATGCCGAAATACGCAGTGGAATATCACGTGCATATACAACCGGTTGAGATACTTCGGGTTCTGCTGGTAGAGCTGTAAAAGCCGCGTGGGCTGGTAGTACAGCATCTGTCCGTCGGTGGCCAGCACCCGGCAGCGCTCGTCCGGCGCGGGCGTCAGGGCAGAGAGCGCCATATCCAGAAAGCGGAAGTCCAGATACAGCCCGCTGCGCACCACGGCCAGCACTTCGCCGCCCATGCGGGCCTGCCACTCCTCGTGGGTCTCGGGCCGCTGGGACTGGAACGGTTTCCGCGGGTCAATGAATTTTTCTTTTGGCAAGGGGGTCACCTCACTCAGAAATCAAAATCGTACCGGTCTTTTTTCTTTTCCGCTGCATATTTTTTATGCTCCGCATCGGCCAGCAGGGCGGCGGCAGAAGCGTTCTCTGCCTTGGCGGCAAGCGCCGCCGCAGATGCAAAGGCCGGTTTATCCATCACGTCCAGCGCCAGCAGCGCACGGATGGCGGCATCGTTCTGGGCTTTCAGCAGCCGGGCCAGCACCCGATCTGTGTTGGCCGCCAGAAATGCCCGGTAGTGTCCGGCAGCGGTGTCGCTCAGCTGCCAAGGATACCGCAGGCGGTCAAAGCAGAGCATGGCCATCACGTTGGCGTCGTCGGCGTCGTGCCCCTGCGGGAAAATGGCGTCGTATTCTGCGGGGAGGAATTTATTGTCGAGAAAACACTGCCGGTAATGATACCCTTGCCCGGAAAAGGTGTGCAGCAGGATGTGTGCAGGCGTTTCTTCAATGTCCTCCCAGTAGGCGGGGTACCAGAGCGCCGCCTGCGGAGCCGCTGCCCCGGCAGGGCAGAACTCAGCCCGCACGGCCTCGGTGATGTTGTTCACGAGGGCGAACAGGCCGGTGGCTTCCGCAGGGCCCGCCTGCACGCGGAGCGTTTCCAGTGCAAAGCAGTTCAGGAACACATCGCTGCCCATGGTCAGATTGCCCGCGCCCACGGTGAGCAGGCGCAGCCTGCGGCAGTTGTAGAACGCACAGCTGCCGATGACCTGCAGCGTGTCCGGCAAAATCAATTCTTCGAGGAAGTTCCCGCACACCGGGTGCAGGTCGTCCGGGTCCGAAGCCGGGGCGTCAAAGTCAAAGTCGTACCGGCGGGCTGTGCCGCCCACGCTCTGCCCAAAGGCACGGGTCAGCCGGGCGGTGCCGTCCGGCGTGATCTCGTAGCGGCAGGTCTTATCCGCGCCGGGCAGGCTGCGCGGCTTTTCGGAGAAGCAGTAGTCGCCCAGCTCTGTAACGGCAAAGCTGCCGCCCTCCGGCGCAGGCAGTGTGCCGGGCAGCACGACGCACGGCTCGGTACCGTACACCCGCACCAGCCGGGCGGTGTCTGCCGAAAGCGGCAGGATATCCAAGGTCAATGTGCTCTCCGAAACCACGATGCAAAACCCCTCAATTTGATAAAATCATTCAGCTTTCAGTATAAACCAATGGTGAAATAATGTAAAGCAAAAAGAGCGGGCGCATTGCTGCGCCCGCCCTTGAGGAGGTAGGGAATATCGTTAGTTGTCGGCCAGATTGCCGGTGTAAAGCTGGTAATACTTGCCCTTTTTGGCGATCAGCTCGTCGTGGCTGCCGCGCTCGATGATGCGGCCCTGTTCCAGCACCACGATGCAGTCTGCATTGCGGACGGTGGACAGGCGGTGCGCGATGACGAAGCTGGTGCGGCCATACATCAGACCGTCCATGCCGCGCTGCACCAGTGCCTCGGTGCGGGTGTCGATGGAGGAAGTTGCTTCGTCCAGGATCAGCACCGGCGGGTCGGCCACGGCTGCGCGGGCAATGGCCAGCAGCTGGCGCTGGCCCTGCGACAGGTTTGCACCGTCGCCTGTCAGCATGGTGTTGTAGCCATCCGGCAGGCGCTGGATGAAGCCGTCTGCGTTGGCGAGCCGTGCAGCGGCCACACACTCCTCGTCGCTGGCGTCCAGACGGCCATAGCGGATGTTTTCCATGACCGTGCCGGTGAACAGATGGGTGTCCTGCAGTACGATGCCGAGAGAGCGGCGCAGGTCGGCCTTTTTGATCTTGTGGATGTTGATGCCGTCGTAACGGATCTTGCCGTCCTGAATGTCGTAGAAGCGGTTGATGAGGTTCGTGATGGTGGTCTTGCCGGCACCGGTGGAGCCGACAAAGGCGATCTTCTGGCCCGGACGGCCATAGAGGTTGATGTCGTGCAGGACCGTCTTCTCCGGCACATAACCAAAGTCTACATCCGTGAAGGTGATGTTGCCTTCCAGCTTGTGGTAGGTGGTGGTGCCGTCGTGGTGGGGGTGCTTCCACGCCCACAGGCCGGTGCGCTCGGTGGTCTCCACCAGATTATCCTCGCGGTCGTACTTGGCGTTCACGAGGGTCACATAGCCCTCGTCGGTCTCGCTTTCCTCGTCCATCATTTTGAAGATACGCTCAGCACCGGCCAGCGCCATGATGATGCTGTTGGCCTGCATGGATACCTGACTGATGGGCATGTTGAAGCTCTTGTTCAGAGAAAGGAAGGCCACCACGGTGCCCAGCGTCATGCCGCCGATGCCGCCCACGGCCATGGCTGCACCCACCAGTGCGCAGATGGCGTAGCTGATGTTGCCCAGCTGGGCGTTGACGGGCATCATGATGTTGGCAAAGCTGTTGGCCTTGTTGGCGCTGTCCTTCAGCTGATCGTTCAGCTCACGGAAACCGGCCAGAGCCTTCTGCTCGTGGGTGAACACCTTGACCACCTTCTGGCCTTCCATCATTTCTTCGATGTAGCCGTTCACCTTGCCGAGGTCGCGCTGCTGCTGGATGAAGTACTTGCCGGACTGCTGGGTGATCTTTTTGGAGCAGAACAGCATCAGGGCCACCATCAGCATGGTGACGATGGTGAGCTGCCAGCTCAGCAGGCACATGCTGAAGAAGACGGACACGATGGTGATGACGCTGGAAACCAGCTGCGGGATGCTCTGGCTGAGCATCTGGCGCAGGGTGTCCACGTCGTTGGTGTACACGGACATGATGTCGCCGTGGGGGTGCTGGTCAAAATACTTGATGGGCAGGCTCTCCATGTGGGTGAACAGCTGGATGCGCAGGTTGCGCAGGGTGCCCTGGGTCACGTTGACCATGGTGCGGGCGTTGAGCCAGGCCGCCAGAATGCCGATGACATAGATGACGCCCACCCGCAGCAGGGCTGCTGCCAGCGGGGCGAAATCGGGGTTCTGCTGCCGGGTCATGGGCACGATGTAATCGTCCATCAGCGTCTGCAAAAACAGGCTGGCCTGCACGTTGGCCAGCGCGCTGACCACGATGCACACCAGAACAAGGATGCAGTGGGGCAGATAGTGCCGGAACACTTCGCCCATGATGCGTTTGAGCAGCAAGCCCGGGTTTTCCACTTTGGGCTTGGGGCCCATGCCGCGCGGGCCGGGGCCGCGTACTTCTTTTGCCTGAGCCATTACTGCTCACCTCCCTGCTTATCGAAATCGCCGCCGCCCTGGGTCTGGCTGTTGTAAACTTCCTGATAGATGGCGTTGGTCTTCAGCAATTCTTCGTGAGTGCCCAGACCATTGATCTTGCCGTTGTCCAGCACAAGGATGCGGTCGGCATCCTGCACCGAGGAAATACGCTGTGCAATGATGATCTTGGTGGTGCCGGGGATCTCCTCGCGGAACGCCTTGCGAATTTTGGCATCAGTGGCGGTATCCACGGCGCTGGTGGAGTCGTCCAAAATCAGCACCTTCGGCTTGCGCAGCAGGGCGCGGGCGATGGTCAGGCGCTGCTTCTGGCCGCCGGACACGTTGGAGCCGCCCTGCTCGATCCAGGTATTATATTTATCCGGGAAGCGCTCGATGAACTCATCGGCGCAGGCCAGCTTTGCCACGCGGATGCATTCTTCCTCGCTGGCGTTCTCGTCGCCCCAGCGCAGGTTATCCAGAATGGTGCCGCTGAACAGCACGTTCTTCTGCAGCACCATGGACACTTCGCGGCGCAGCACGTCGAGGTTGTAGTCGCGGACGTCCACGCCGCCCACCTTCACGGTGCCGGTCTCGGCGTCGTACAGGCGGGGGATCAGCTGCACAAGGCTGGACTTTGCGCTGCCGGTGCCGCCGATGATGCCCAGCGTTTCGCCGGGCTTGATGCGGAAGGTGATGTCGTTCAGCACCGGCTGGCCGCTGCCGTGCTTATACTTGAAGGTGACGTGCTCGAACTCGATGCCGCCGTCGGCCACCTGCTGTACGGGCTGCTTTGCCGGGGGCAGGTCGGTGGTCTCGTCCAGCACTTCCACGATACGCTTGGCCGAAGCGGCGGACATGGCGATCATGACAAAGGCCATGCTCAGCATCATCAGTGCCATGAGGATGTTCATAATATAGCCGAACAGGGCGTTCAGCTGGCCGGTGGTGATGGCACCGTGCAGCACATACTTGGCACCCAGCCAGCTCAGGGCAATGTTGCAGCCGTAAACGGCGGTGAGCATGGCGGGGTTATTGAAGCTCAGGCGGCTCTCGGCGTTGACGAACTGGTCGTACAGGCTCTGGCAGGCTTTGGTGTACTTCTCGTTCTCAAAGCCCTCGCGCACAAAGCTCTTGACCACGCGGATGGCGGAGACGTTTTCCTGCACGGAGGCGTTCAGAGCGTCATAGTTCTTGAACACGCGGTCGAAGATGTGGAAAGTGGGGATCATGATACTGGCCAGCACGATGACCAGGAACACCACAGCCACCACGAAGATCAGCGACAGCGGGCCGCCGATCATCACGGCCATGAATAGTGCGAAAATCAGGTGCACGGGTGCGCGCACGCACATGCGTTCGATCATCTGGAAGGCGTTCTGCACGTTGGTCACATCGGTGGTCATGCGGGTGACAAGACCTGCCGTGGAAAATTTGTCGATGTTGGAAAAAGAGTAATGCTGGATGTTCTCATACATGGCATCGCGCAGGTTGCCGGCAAAGCCGGTGGATGCCTCGGCGGCGTACTTGCCGGCCAGAACGCCCAGCAGCAGAGCAACGGCTGCCACCAGGAAAGTGAGCAGGCCGTACTTGATGATGGCATGCATGTCGCCCTTTTCAATGCCCAGGTCGATGATGAAGGCCATGATGGTGGGCAAAAGCACGTCCATAACGGCTTCCAGAGCGGCAAAGAGCGGTGTCAGGACTGCGGCGCGTTTGTACTCGCCCAGATGTGACACTAACTTTTTGATCATCTGAGTTACCTCCTGTTAATTTTATTTGTTTGGTACAGAACAATTCTATACAAAACATTTTAATTGTCAAGTCCTTCGGAAAACTTTCGAAAAATGTTCATAATTACTAATTTAACAAGCTGATTTTCGGCAGGTTGCACGGGAAAACTACAACTGACCCGGGGCGGCGGGCCGGGAGTTTTTCCGAAGACCGTCCGCTGGGGTGGGACCCTGTTGCCGAAGGCAATAGGGCGTGCGATGGAATGGCCTGCAACGACGGCGACCGCCGCCAGTGGCGGAAACAGGGAGCTATTGTTGGGGCCGCGGCCAGCAAGACGCAAGCGGTAGCGAAGCGGATGCTGGGAGCCGCAACCCGAACTCGCGTCTGAGGAGAAAGCTACCGACACACCGCCCCTTTTGCGTCACTGCAGTGCTTCCCGCAGTTTGTTCAGCAGCCGCAGCAGCTCGGCGTTTTCCTCCTCCGTCAGCAGACCGGCCACATAGTCGTCGGTCTGGTGGAAGGTGAGCATCGTTTTTTCGTGGAACTGCACACCTGCCTCAGTGAGCACCAGCTGCTTGAGCCGGGCGTCCTGCGGCACGCTGCGCCGCTCAATGTAGCCCTTGCGCTCCATCAGCTGCAGGATGTTGGTCACGGTGGAGCGGGTGATGGAAAACTCCCGCTCGATGTCCCGCTGGAACACCGGAGTGTCCAGGTGGCGGTAGAGGTATTCAATGATCCACCCATGCATGGGGGTGGCCTGTTCCACCTCGTTTTCGCGGGAAAACTGGTTGATCTTGCGGAAGATCAGGTTGTCCACGCGGCGAATTTGTGCCGGGATGACCTGCGGGCCTTCCCAGGGGGGATCGGTGCATTTGCAGCACTCGTCTTTGATCTCGTCACACATAATGGTTTTGTCCTTTTGATTGTTTTGATGCTGAACAGTTTCTAATAGAACTGTTTGATAGCATACATATTATACAGCGCTCAAAGGGATTGTCAAGGGGAAGAAAACGATTTTAAATGCCCTCCGCTTTGCTCTGGGCATATTTAGCGGAAAGGTATTTTAATAATAGAGCAACAGCAGACAGCCTGCGGGCTGTCTGCTGTTGCATTTTCACAGGAAAGGTCCAAAATGGAAACCTCATCTGCTGCGCTTATTTCCTTCGGAAATTGCCGCGCAGCCGGAAAATATGCTGCTTGCCACTGCGGCCCCTTCCGTGAAAAAGCAAACCAGCCAAGCCCGCAGGCTTGGCTGGTTTGCAATATTAAAAATAATATTTCATTATTTTATGCCCAGAGCGAAGCGGAGGGCATTCTAAATTATTATTCCAGATTGTGTTTTTTGCAGAACTGTTTGCTCACCCAGTACATCCCGCCCCACAGCAGAACGGCCAGCACCAGATACAACGGGTTCTTCATGGAACTGACCAGCGACTGCCCGAACACTGCCATCATGGCAATCATCACACCCTTGCCCAGCAGCATGGTAATGAGATAGCGCTTTTCGTCAAAGTCCGAGATGCCAAAGGCCAGATGCATAAAGGAGCTTGGCGCGAAGGGCAGCAGCGTGAGCATGAACAGCGACGAAGTGTCAAAGCGGTTCACCCATTGCTGGGCCTTTTCCAGCTTGGGCCAGCGGGAAGCCAGCTTCCAGAAATAGCGCTTGACCAGCCGCCGCCACAGCAGAAACATGATGCTGCCGCCCAGCGCCACACCGGCCCAGCTATAGACAAAGCCCAGCAGGCCGCCGTGGGCCGCCACGTTCAGCGCCACGATGGCAATGAGCGGCAGCGGCGGGAAGAAGGACTCTACCATCGCCAGTGTGATGGGTGCCAGCGGCCCCAGATTGCCGAAAGCGTTCAGGAGGTTCTCCCAGAATTCCAGCGTGCCCAGCTGGTGCAGCCAAAGATTCATTGTGTGTATCCGTCCCTTCTGCCTGCGCCCTTTCCCGCAGCGCAGGCCGTCTATCCGTAGTATATCCACATTCTATGACAGAGACGTGAACAGAAAGCGACTTTTTTCGCCCTGCCGCGTCTCTCTGTGAATTGATACGAGACAGCCGGGCGTTTTTCTGCAAAAAAGTGCGTGGTAAGTCTGTGCGTCGGAAGCTTTCTCCTCGGACACGAGTTCGGGTTGCGGCTCCCAGCATCCGCTTCGCTACCGCTTGCGTCTTGCTGG
>ERZ652152.612-NODE-612-length-14262-cov-7.60569_pt1 | contig 14262 bp, 8 predicted proteins | sample MGYA00514757_ERZ652152 | MGnify/ENA metagenome assembly ERZ652152
GACAGGGTCGGTCGATACGAACACACCGTGCTGGTTATTGGCGTCCGTCTTCATGTTCGGGACATGGACGATGTTGGTGATCTTGGCGATCCCCCATTTGTCTCCCGGAAGTTTGGAAGGGTTGCCGGTCTTGATATGTTTCCGGTTCTCTTCCATCATTTCGGGTGTCACGCATTGCATGGCGGCATCCGTGTTGCGTCCGGTCCAGACGTCCTCCACAATGGAGGCATAGTCTTCGCGGTTATAATGGGCCGGCTTGGTGAAAGCCACACGGTTCGCCGGATTATTGGTCAGACAGAGGCGGTAATTGTAAGACTGCACGGCATTGTCTTTCTTGAACGTGCTGCCGTCCCCTTCCGGACCGCCCCAATATTTGTAGACACGTCCGGCTCCGGGCTCGCCGAACTCGTCTTTCCCTTCGCGCCCTACGCGGAAAGGAACACCGGCGGCAGCGCCGAGGTCACCTTCGTAGGTGGCATCCAGGAATACAGAACCGGTGTATTCCTCCATTTCCCCGGTTTCGCGGTTCAGGATACGGATCTTTTCGATGCGGTTGTCGCGCATGACTATGTTTTCATCTTCGGCATCGAACTGACGCATGGTCAGGACCGTGATCTTATCCTTCTGCCCGTCGAGCATTTTCTGGAAGATGCGTGCTCCGACGGAGGGTTCGAAGTGGTAGCCGTCGCTGCATACTTTCACCTGCTCGGAGCCAGGACCGTAGGTGTCGATATAGTGTTGTTTCACTCCGTCCACAAACTCACGGAACAAGCCGGTCGTTGCGGCACGGGTGGCGATGTCGGTTGCTCCGAGTCCGTTGGCGGGAAGTCCGCCTACATAGCGGGTACGTTCGAGTATTACCGATTTTTTCCCCATCCGGGCAGCCGAGATGGCTGCCATGATCCCTCCGGGGTTGCCGCCGACGATCACCAGGTCGTAGGACGACTGGCCGAAAGCGGTCGCACAGGCCAAAAGGAGGGAGAGTACATGTGTTTTCTTTCTCATAAAGTGCTATTTACTGTTTAATATTTCTTGGGCATAACGGGCATAGTGGCCTTGCAGACCGTCGGCATACCGTCGGAGCACCTCTTCTCCGATACCGTCCTGGTCGCCGCATAGGTAAAGGGCTCTTGCCAAATGCAACTCCTTCAATGCGAGGTTACGGGTAGACGTGTCGTTGAGGTCGGGGACCGCATTGCTACGTGCTTCGGCAAACGAAAGGATCGAATGGCCCCGTACACCCGGTGTCGTCAGCATGGCCAGTAGTACGGAGACAGCTTCGCGGCTGCCGATTGCTTCGGTGGCCATAGTGATGGCACGGAAGTGGGAAAGATAGTCTTCCGGCTCCAGCTTCTTTGCTTTTTCCAATATGGTGGGAAGGACGGATGTATCGCGGGCGTTTCCCAATGCGGTGATAAGGGCATCCAAGCGGCTGAGGCACATCCCGAATTGTCCCATGCCGGTGTAGTGCCAGCCCTCGTCCCAGTCTTTATATTGCCGGATGGCTTCAGCCAGTACCGGGGCATGTTTCCCTTGTCCTAAGATACACAGGATGCTGGCAAGGATCACTTTTTCTTCCGGCATAGTGGCTCCGGCGATTTGTTTGCTGGCGAGCTGTATGCAACGTTCGGGATCGGTCAGTAATATTTCGAGCCCTTTATAATTATCCGTCACGCTGGCGATAGCCTTCTTCATCTCGGAATTACTGAATCCCTTGAACTCTTTATCTGTCAGCACCCGTTCCGGTAGGTTACCGATCTTGACCAGGTGACGTTGTACCTTCTTGATGTCTATCTTTCGGGGTGATTTGTTTTCCTTGACACACAAGGCGGAAAGATAACCGACTGCATATCCCTGGTTTTGCAGGCAGGGTTGCATGCGGATCACCGGCATGGCATCCCGGTGCGCACTTGCTCCCAGGCCGGTGGTCAGGATACCTTCCAATCCTTTCGGTAACAGGCAGCGCAAGGGGACATCTGCATCATAAATCTTGTGGCGCTTTTCCGGTGGGTTTAGGATGAAGAGCGGGTCTATGATCATACCGTGTGTATCGAACGAACTTTTGTGATAAGAAATCGTGTCGGGATAGCGGCGATGGTTGATCACGTCGTATACCGAGATGATGTAGTCTCCGATTACCCGCCGGCGTTCGCGTGTCTGGGGGATTTTGACCAGATCGTATTGTCCTTGCAGTTTTGTTTTGGCTTGGACAAAAGCGCGTGATACATCCAGAATATCCGTGTCGTCTACGAACAGCCAGTCGTTGTTGTTGTAATAGTCGCCCGGCGCCCATTTTCCAGTTCCCGCACCTTGTACGGCGATTGTTTTTTTACCTGTATAATCGAATGCCGCTCCGGCAGCAATGGCTATATCTGCGCTTCCAGTGCTGTCTATCAATATTTTGGATAGGATGACGCCTCGTCCGAAGGGAGTGGCGACTACGACTCCCTTTACTTGGCTTCCTTCTATCAAAGCACCGCATCCCATCACGCCGAACCAGAGTTTGCCTCCTGCCTGTAACAGCTCTTTACGATGCCATTCCATTTTCCAGTCGGCAGGGAAACGTCCTTCTCCTTTGGGTTGTCTTGGATGGTCTTTAGGTGCCATTGCCAGGACACTCTTGTCTATATGAGCGGTATATCCGCCTCGGAACCCATCCCAATAGACACCGATCATTCCTAGTGTACTCAATCCTCCAAGCCCGTGCAGGTATTCCAATACCAATGTATTGGCTCCCTGTTTGGCTGCAGATATTCCGGCGGACGCACCTGCTGTGCCGCCTCCCATCACAACTACATCGTAGCTGCCTAAAACCGGAAGCGCACCTGCTGGAGAGTCGACGAACCCCTTTTGCAGGGACGGACGGAGTGGGGAGAGCAGTTCGCCTGTTTGTCCGTAGTTTGAAGCGTTTACTTTAAGCTGGCGGACAGTGGCCTGAGCTGGTACGGGTATATCCTTTATCTGCCTGGCTACTGTTTCGCCCATCATTTCTCCTATGAACAGGGCCGGAACGGGGCGCATCACTTTGGCTGCCAACTCTCTTGGTATCTCAGCACAGGGACCGAGTACCCATAGGTTTGCAATATTCTTAGATTTGAATGCTTGCATCGGTAACTTGCGCCAGGACACCGGATTCCCGTTATATGCTTTCTCGCTGTTAATCGTTTGTTTCGGAATATACCAGAGCAGATCCGAGCTGTCGACCTGGTCTATATCCCATGTCCGGTTACGGATGATCTGTTCGACCTCGGCCAGTGATGCATACGAGTCGTCTTTGAGTGGTAAATGGAATGTATAGCGGGTGACCGGATAGCTTTTCTCACCAACCTTGATGGGCTGGGATAATTCTTCGGCCTGGATAATTTCCGGTGCTTCTTTCGGGGTATTTCCTACTACGGTATAGCAGAATTCTTGCGAACCTGCGATAAAAGGTTTACGTTCTGCTCCTAATAGTCCGGCAACGGATGCATTGTGCGTCGCATCGATAATCGCTTTGCAACGGATAGCCTGTCTGCCCGAACGGTTTGCAATCACGACTCCCGCAGGTTTACCGGACGGGTCCGTCAGCACATTCGTTACATAGCTGCTGTAGAGGAACTGTACGTTGTTGTCGATCAGCTCGTCTTCCAGCGTTTTCTTTATATGAAGCGGAGTCGGGAAATTTTTCCCCGGAAAGAGCTTGCGTGCAAGTGCTGTCTGCAGTTTTTCCCCTGCTTCTCGCTCGTAGAGATGTGAGCCGCATATGTCTTCACCCAGATAGGGCATATAGCCAACCAGGTAAACTCGACTACCTGTTTTCGCTGCGGCAACAGCAGCGGCAATAGCACGTGAACTTCCACCCGCGACCACAAGATCTACTTCTGCAATCACCGGAATCTTACGCGCCCCTTCATGGCAGAACCCTTCATCTGGAACGGCTGACTTCATGGCCGCTTTTGCTTCCGTCACGCTACCTAAAGAGGCTAATGCGCCTCCGGCTGCCGTTACTTTTAAAAAATCACGTCGTGTAATCATGGTATTCTCTTTTTATACTTGGTTTTTATGGGAACTATAAAGATAAGAATTTTATTTTTTAGGAACTAATATAATAGCATCGGCAAATAAGGCACCCTTCGAACGGCAGCCGTCAATCTTGATAGAAGATGTCCAGTTGCCTTTCTCAAACGCGTATGTGCCTAAACTTACCCATGCACCTTTGTGAGATCTGGGAGATATTTCTACTTGCTTGGTCCCCTCTTTACCCGTAATGTCAAAAGCCATAACTTCGGGCATTTCCTGGTCGGGAAGAGCTGTGCAGTAAAAGAACACTTCGTATGTATCCGCCTTTTTAATAACAGGCATAAAGGTGAAAGAGCAATTGTTCTTTTGGTTCGCCGACTTTAAGAAGCTGTTCTTATAATGCGCTCCAAAGCTTTTTTGCCAATGTCCGGATCTTTCTATTTTGTCGATATCGCTGTCATCGACTAATATTTCGGGAGTAGAACCGTCCAGATAAGGATTCTCTTTCAGGATTTTCCTTAGCTTGGTTACGTCTATTGTCTGGACGTCGGTATTATCGTCGATCGCTAATGCCGATGCTACGGCTGCCGACTGTCCCAGCACCATAAAGACCGGTTCCATCCGGATCGATCCGAAAGCGATATGGGTGGAAGAAATACATACGGGGACCAGTAGATTAGTACATTCTTCGCGTTTAGGCGTAATGCTCTTGTACGAGATCGGATAGGGTGGGAAGCCATGATATTGGACATCCCCTTCATTTTTTACCATACCGTTTGTAACGATACGTTGGCAATTATGAGAGTCCATTCCGTAGGCGGCCATTCCGATTGCATCTCCCACAGTCTCTTCCCCTTGGCAATTTTTTTGTGTCATGATATATTCCCCGTTCAGGCGTCGGGCTTCGCGCACATATAGTTGGGTCGGAAAGTTATCATTGTCAACAAATTCATCTTTCGCCCATCCGAATCTGGAAACCTGGTCGCGAAGTTTGGAAGGGACTCTTTCATCGTGTGTGAGGAAATAGAGCAGTCCTTTTGTATAGTCTACATGTTCTTGCCAGATCCGTTCGCGGGTTGCATAGTTGCCATCCGGATATTCGTAATTCATACCGATCATATCAGTTGATAGTGGTCCGCGATTATTCACGTCATACTTATTATCTGGCATCATACCCCAGTTAAATAAGAGATAATTATCTATGTGTAAATCCATTTTACGGATAGCACGTGCCAATAGTTCATATTTGGCCGGATCATAGTTTTCAGGTTTTTCGAACGGACGTTGATTTTCTTTATTGTCGGTAAGGCATAAACGGAAATTGTATATGCTTGTACGAGTTTATCTCCACTTCCTCTTTCTTTCAGTGTATTAGGTTGGATTCCCCAACATAAGCCACTATTCGGATCGCCTTCTTTTAGATATGGGTCTACTCCGTCCGGAAATTGATGCCAGAAAGACATTTGGACTCCGTTAAGAGTCTCGTCGTGTTCTTCGTTTCCTTCACGTCCTACAAAATAAGAGACACCGGCTTTTGCCATTAAATCGCCTTCATACGAACAATCAATGAATTGTTTGGCTTTAACCCGTATCAAGGTCTTTTTATCCGGTTGTTGGGAGTCTTCCAAAGTGATACTTTTTATTCTTTTATTCTGAACTTGAGCATCTGTTATGCGACGATAATACAGGACATCCAAATCTGCATCTTTCACAAAGCGGTTCATGGTTGCAGTCGCGACACTTGGGGGAAAAGTCCATTGCTCGAATTTATTATAATGCTCTCCAATACGACGATAGAAAAGGCGTGCCAATCCGGTAACTGCATATTTGTTTCCGATATCTGTCATTCCGAGACCGCCGGTAGTCATACCTCCTAAATATTTGCCAGGCTCTACCAAAAGAACGGATTTACCCATTTTTTTTGCAGAGTAAGCAGCTACAACACCTGCGGATGTTCCTCCGTATATGCAAATATCGACTTCTTTGACAGCGGATGTATTTTCCTTTTTTTGAAAATGGCAGGAAAATAATGTTATACAAAGAATACAAGGAAATAATTTATACTTCATAATGGCGATATTTATTAATCGAAGTTTTAAAAATATTATTTCAATGGATAATCGAAGCCTCAATTATGGATTTTCAACATTGAAAATCCATAATTGAGGCTTCGATTGCTAGAGATTAATACCCGTCGTTTTGCGTTAGGTTACCGTTGACCAAAATATCGTTAGCTGGAATAGGCCACAAATAGTTTTTCTTTGGGTCAAAAGACATTTTGTAGAATGTAGTGATATATCCAGCGGTTTCCATAGGTGCAAGATTGGGCAGTCCGTTTTCATCGATTGTCGGTATGCCACCGATAGGATAGTTACCTTCGTCCCAGTTCTTTAACAAAGTTATGAAGTCTTGAGACAATTCGATGTTTGATTCACTGCCGGTCAAACCATTCCAATTGGCGGAGTTAGACCAGGCACGATTCAAGTAATACATGGACTTGTTGTGTGATTTTTCAGCAATGCGCCAACGCAACAGGTCGCGATAACGAATCCCCTCGAATGCGAATTCCGAACGACGGTCCATGCGGATGATTTTGCGTAAAGCCTCTTGTGATTGTACTTCTACGCGGGGGTAAGCGATACCTGTTTCGCGATAGGCACGTTCACGGATCAGATTGATCGTTTTGTCCAAGTCGTCTTGTGTACATTGTCCCATTTCGTTCTTCGCTTCCACGTAAGTCATCAGTACCTCAGCATAACGTAGGTATGGATAACAGTTGTCTGCTTTTAGATTATAATTGTTGAAATCTTTCCAGTCATCCTTCACAAATTTACGGAGAATCAATCCGTTATAAGCTGAATGTTGATTCGATGCTTTGGAGTCAGTGTTGACTACCATTTTACCGGTAGACACTTCGTATACCGTATTTGCATAAGGACTGGGATTGAATTCATAGCCTAATGTGATATAATCTGGATATTTTTCAGGAAATGTCCCATCTTTTTTGGACTGTTCATATTCTGCATAGTCAGCAGAGTATTTAGTTTTGAAAGGTTGGATTGTCATTGCCAGACGCGGGTCTCGGTTGGCAAATGGATCTTTCGGGTTATAGAGCGGTGATTTGTCAATAGGCAAACCGTCCGTGCAGGTGTAGGAACAGAACAGCTCCAATGATGGACTTTGGTTGCAATGGCCACCGATTTTGCGTATGACAAAGTCACGTACATTTTCCATGAAACCATATCCTTTTTTTAATGTCAAGTCTCCTTTGAAATAAAACATAAATTCGGGAGAACTGGTAGCTTGGAACATTTCCCGATAATTGTCGTGTAATTTGTAGACTCCGAGATCCATACATTTTTGTGCAGCATCAACGGCGGTTTGCCAGTCTTCGTGGAAGAGGGCAAAACGGGCTTTGAAACCGAGGGCGGCTCCTTTGGTCGGCCGTTGTTGACCTTTGTAGGAATTGGGCAGATATTCGGCCGCTTTGTCTAAACATTCAAAAGCATATGCAAGCACTTCGTTTTTGGGTGAGCGGGTTGCCACGTATGCTTCATCCAAAGTCATACCTTTATTCAACACGCAATCTCCATAATAGGCAGTCAGTTCACAGTAGGCAAACCCTAACATGAAATAGGCTTCCCCCTTGTATTGGTTTACTTTGCTTTCACTGATTCCGGTCGCAGAACCATTGTCCAATGCTTGAATTACTTTTGTTGCACGGGCGATGGACTTGTATAAGGAACTCCAGCGTGTGGAGGAGGTCCCCCATTGAGAAGTGACTGTTCCGAGCGTAACTTCGTTGGAACCATTTCGGTTTAACAAATCATCATCCCAATAGATGGCGTCAATCGGGAAGAAGTCTGGTCTCCACAAATCATTAAGTGCCATTTCTATTTCGGTTTCATCGTGATACCAATTTTCACTCGATCCTTCAGAAAGTGGATTTAGGTCGAGGTTTGCACAGGCTGTCATGCTTAGTGAGACTATTCCGGTTAATAGATATTTGTTTATTTTGTTCATAACAGGATTTTTTTAATTAAAATGAAACATTCAAGCCAAAAATATAAGAAGACATGATCAAGTCTTTTGCGCGATCCCCCCATTCGGGATCGAATCCTTCGGGATATTTCGAGAAGGCAGGCAGGTCATTCGCACTGAAATAGACTCTCAACTTGTTAACAAAAAACTTCTTCGTGAATTCAGATGGGAGCGTATAACCTAATGTGATGTTTTTGATACGCATATAAGCTCCGTTGAAAATATAGAAGTCACTTTTTGCATAAATATTGGCACTATTGGTCGTCAATTTCGGATATTTTGCCTTGGCATTTTCTGCATCCGTTGCTGTCGGACTCCAATGGCTTTCGATCAGATTTACCGGACAAGCATATGCTTGATAATTGAATGGTGTACCGGGCCAGTTCCAGTAGGCTAATTGATGTCCAACACCTTGAAATGATAAATTGAAATCCAAGCCTTTCCATTCTGCCCATAGAGAGCCACCGTATTGCATTTCTGGTAGGGAATTGCCCAAGCGTACACGATCGGCGGAAGCAGTGATTTTGCCGTCTCCATCTATATCTTGGTAACGTATGTTACCTGCTTTATCGTTGTTAGTCAGAACTGGAATGGTATTTCCGTTTTCGTCCAACATGGCAGCATCATTCAAGATAATGCCCATACTTTTGTATCCGTACCATTCGTTAAAATAAGACCCTTCTTCAGTGATCTTGTTATCATCGATTTTCTGTCGGTTTGCCATGTATCCCATTTTAGAACGATAATCGGACAAATTGAAACTTACACCGTATCGGAAATCGTTGATTTGATCGCTCCAGGAAAGTTCAAGATCCCAACCTTTCGTATTCATATCGGCTGCGTTGTTTTGCGGTGCGTTATAACCAAAATAAGAAGGGAATCCAACTTCCATCAGCATATCAGTTGTCTTTTTGTAATAATAATCGGCTGATGCACGAAGTCTGTTATTTAGCAAAGTGATGTCAGCTCCGAAACCATAGGTGGTGGTCGTTTCCCATGTTAGGTTGTTGAAAGCATAGTCTGTCTGATAAGCCGTTTGTACGACATCTGCTACACCTGTAGTTGCATTTGGAATAAAACCTGTGCCAAAACTGAGTATTGCTTGATAAGGAAACTCCTTCCCTAGACGTTCGTTTCCCAATTGTCCAATTGAACCGCGTAACTTTAAATAATCTACAATGCTTTTGTTGAACCAAGGTTCTTCGGAAATAACCCAACCTGCACTAACGGAAGGAAATGTACCCCAACGGTGGCCATCAGCAAAACGTGAAGAACCATCTGAGCGAATATTAGCTTGCAGCATATAGCGATCTGCCCATGAATACATGATACGACCGAAGAATGAACGATAGGCATTATGTCCAGCTTTTCCGCTATTGTATTGGTAGTCTTCAGGCCCTAAATTCAAGTAAGGATAATTGACCAAATTAAAATTGGTTCGTGAAGCACCTTCTTCTTCCCATTTGTAAGAATAATCTTCATAACCAGCCATCAATCCGATAGAGTGGCGTTTCAGTTGCATTTTATAGTTGGCATAGAACTGCTTAGTCAAGCTATGGTTGTCGTTACGACTTTCACTGAGACTAGTTGAAGCATAGCCAACTCCGGGAATCGGGTCACCGGTGATCCGGTAGACTTCGTATCTTTTGCGATGGTCTTTTCCTTTGTAAAAAGAATATTTTGGTGCTACGATGGCAGTTAATGTTAATCCTTCTATGGGTGTGATATCTAATTGTAATTTACCACCCACACTGTAGTTCTGTTTTTTCATGGAACCGCCTAATTGGTGCTCGGCAATAGGGTTGTCACCATCTTTGCCATCGGCAAAACGTCCGTCAGACCAATAAGCATTGTAGATCGGTGCACGCTCCATTAAGGTAAAGATCGATCCGTGAGGTTCATTTGCGTTAGAATAGAGTAAATTCAAGTCAACATTGGCATGTATCCAATTATTGATTTGGTAGTCATTGTTCGTGCGGATATTGAAACGCTCGTAGTCTTTTGTTTGGATAAGTGCTTCCGAATTGTAATAGTTGAGACTGAAGTTTGTTTTCAGTTTTTCCGTACCTCCACTGAGCGAGAGAGAGTGTCTTTGGTGATGTGTGCTACTTTTCAATCCTAAATCCATAAAGTCGGTATCTGCATAGCGGTCCGGATCTTCAGCTCGTAGTTGTGCGTAATTGTTGATTACATCTTCGGAGTAAAGTGAATGGAGGGATGATGCACCATCGTTGAAAGCTAATTCGTTAAGACCACTCATCCATTGTACGGCATTAGCGAATTTAGGTTTTGCGGTCGGTGTGTTGATGCCGTATTCTCCATTATATGAAAGATGGAATTCCTTGTTTTTGGCACGTTTGGTTGTGACCAATATGACACCTGCCGCTGCGCGTGAACCGTAAATAGCAGCCGAAGCTGCGTCTTTCAAAACCTGAATGTCTTTTACGTCTTCAGGGGCAATATCTGTAAGAGTGCCAGGCACTCCATCCACGATCACTAATGGGTCATTAGTTGACATGGTCGTGACACCACGTACGCGGATAGTAGCTCCGGCTGACGGGTCGCCGCTGGAACGTGTGATCTGTACGCCGGCCATCTGTCCTTGTAATTGACTGGAAAGCTGCGGTGTACTCTTCATCCGAAGTTTGTCGCCTCCCAAAGAAGAGGTCGATCCTGTCAGGTCGATTTTGCGTGCCGTACCGTAGCCGATCACGACGACTTCATCCAATGTCTCCGAATCTTCTTCGAGGGTGATGTTGTAGGAGTTTTGTGAACCGACTTTTATTTCGGTCGGCTTGTATCCGATGTAGGAGATCGAAAGTATAGCACCTGGTGCTATACTGATGTTGAAGAGGCCTTCAACATCAGTAATGGACCCGTTAGTCGTTCCTTTCTCTACAACATTGGCTCCGATGATCGGGTCACCGTTATTGTCTAGGACTTTCCCCGTGATTTGCTTGGCCTGTTGTTGCCGTGCGTATGCTTTTCGCATAATGTTGATATTCCGATCGTTGATCGTATAAGTCAGTCCTGTTCCTGTCAATGCTTGTGTCAGGATTTCATCGATTTGATTACTGTTGGCCTTTATGTTGACTTTAATGTCTGCAACATCTTTATCTACATAGAAAAATAGGAATTCGCTTTGTTTTTCTATCTGTGAAAACAAGTCGGTGAGAAGCATCCGTTCAGTTTTGATGGATATCACTACCGATTGTGAATAGGTAGGTTCCGCTTGCATAGTGGAAGGTAAAACTGTTAATAGCGAAACCGCCGTAATTTTTGTAATTGCTACTAATTTTTTCAGGCTTTCAGGATGAAGATGCCTGTAATACGAAACATTTTTCATGCTTATGTATTGATTTAAGAGATTAATAATTTACTTGTTTCATGGTGTGACCCTGTTCGCTTAGTGTAGGTCTCAGTGCTACTTTTAACATTAGCGTTTTCTCATAGGCATTATTTTTTAGTGTGCATGTTGGATATGATAATTTCCTGTTTTATTCGTCCACCGTATAGGCAAACTGTGTGAGATTACTTTTAGGATCTGTTCTATGCTTTGTTTTTGATTGAATGTACCGGAAACGGTGATGGATGGATCTGCCAGTCTTTCATCATCAATCCGGATTTCTACTTGGTAGATGTCTTTCAAGTTCTCGATCAATTCGGTGAATGGAATCGATTTGTACTTCAACAGACCGTCTTTCCAAGCTGTGAAAGTGTCGGTGTCTATTTCTTTGACATCCACCTTGTTTGTCGACCGGTTGAAAGTCAGTTGTTGGTTTGGGGTCATCACGATATTTTGCTTTGCGCCTTCGAAACGGATGGAACCTTCCACAAGGGTTGCCGTGATATCGTCTGACTCTGCATCTGCCTTCACGTTGAAGTGCGTACCCAATACGGTGATAGAAGCACCGTTCATCTCTACTTGGAAGGGCTTGCTTGGATCTTTTGCCACTTCAAAATAGGCTTCACCTTCTAATTTGACGTTGCGGCTGTCTTTCCCGTATTTGTCGGAATAGCTTAAGCGGCTGTTTTTGTTCAATGTGATGATGGTTCCGTCTTCCATCGTGAAGTTGGAGGTATGTTCGTCTGTCAGCAAGGTGTAGTGTTCGGATATACGGTCATTTGTATTATAAAGGAAAAGGGCTGTTGAGAAAATGAAAAGCAAACAGGCTGCGGCAATTAGTGGAATGGCGTTTCTCCATAATTGTCGCCGGGCAGTCTGCCTTCTTTGTACATTGATCTTTTGCTGCAGTTTGTCGGCCGAGAAAGCAGGGGCAACGGAATGTTTGAAAGCGACATCCGCATCCCAATAATTCTTGAGACGTCGGAATTCATCTCGATTTTTTTCGTTTTCGTTCAGCCATTCGCTTAACGAAAGGATATCGTCCGAAGAACTTTCTCCACTCAGGACACGTGCGATTATATGGTTTATTCTGTTTTCCATTCTATGTGTTTCTATATGTATAGTCGCAGGGAAGCGAGAATTCCCTTAGTCGGAATGAGAAAAAGATAGAAAATTTTCATCTGTTCCCATTCGGAGAAAATAAATTTCCCACTGTGGGAAAATTTATTTTCAATAGGAGGAAACAAAATTTTCAATAGGTGGAAACAAATGTTTCCTGGGCATGAAACAGAAGTATTATAATCGGCAAAACCAAAAGTACAAATTTTCAAAACGAGAAGTATAAAAAAGGAATGTCGTTTAAGTATTACATAAATGGTGCTTAAACGACATTTTTTAATATGAATTTTCCTTCAATATAATGCCCGAAACTCATTGTCAACTCAGCAAAAAATCGTATCTTTACACAGTAGTCAAGATACTTCTTTGTAGGATGATCTGTCTGTTTTTTTGTACAACATGATGTCTGTGTAAGATGAATTATAGTTCATGTGGGCGTTAAACTCGACTTTTTCACTGCCGATAAACGGGTTTCCGAGGGCGTTGTTTTTGCCTATCCAGTCACAAAGTTCGATGATGGATGACTTGTTTGAGGTGAAATAGATGTAGTTTGTACCTACAAGCGTTTGTAATACGTCCAAGTAATCGGATAGTCCCCAGTTCATCGTATAGGTGCCTACTTCGGTAGATAGATACGGAGGATCTATCAGGAACACGACATCAGGCATATCCTTATACTTGTTGAATAGTTCCTTGTAATCGCATGAAACGATCTCCAATCCATCCAGATAGTCAAGGCATGGGTTGTAATCACATTTTCGAACGGTGTTATAGAAAGTTTCTTTCCGCAGTTCTTCCAAGTTGGTCGCATACTTCATGGAAAAGAGCAAGGAAGATGAGAGGGTGATGTAATCCACATATCCGTATCTATGTTCTTCTTGCTCAATCAGACGCAGGATCGTTTCTTTCGTCTTTTTAGGCAGGAATTTCCGGCGAGGAACAGATGCCACCACAGCCCGAATCTTATCCAGCAAGACATTGGTGCGCGGTATGTTCTCCAACCTCTGCCGATAGTTGTCGAAGTCGTTATACACAACGGTGGCACCGGGTTTCTGATACTTGGTGATATGCGACAACAGACCGGAACCGCCGAACAGGTCCACGAATACCGCATCGTCCGGGTAACGCTTCAACACCTGGATAAACTCCCTTGCGAACATGCGCTTTTGCCCCACGAACGGAAGCGGGGCAGATAAATATTGTTTTCTCATTTGCGTTTACTTAAAAAAAGGAATGCAAAAGTCCTTATTTTCTCCTTGTTTGCTATGAAAAAACTATAATCTATACTGCACCAACTTTACAGTGGTTCTTAAACGTTGAGGTCAAAACGGAGACAAACACCTTACATACATTCAACGCTCAAGCGGCTCGCAGTTTTGTGATAGCCGCTTGAGCAAAGTATATACCTTGCGTTCGCTGATCCGGTATTTTTCGGCCAGATAGACGACGATGTAAGTCGTTTTGCAACCATCCTTTTTCATCCGGATATATTCTTTATACAGACCCACATAGGACACATCTTCTATATGGATACCTGAGTTCAACATCCATTCAAAGGGTGTTTGATATAAATTTAAGACATCAAAGGCTGTCATAATTTCCAATTTAGAAGTATTTTTGTGTTGCCAATCACATAATAAAAAAACGACACTTCGCGGCTGAAGGCATATTGCCCCCGGTCGTGCGGAGTGTCGCATTTTTATTGTTAGTATGTGATTGGCGTCTTTACTAACGAGCCGGGGGCTTTTTCTTTTCCC
>ERZ652152.626-NODE-626-length-13881-cov-11.5565_pt1 | contig 13881 bp, 8 predicted proteins | sample MGYA00514757_ERZ652152 | MGnify/ENA metagenome assembly ERZ652152
GAGCGCTAGTCTCGTGGGCTCGGAGATGTGTATAAGAGACAGATACAAGATCGTCAGGGCCACATCCAGCTTGAACCAGCCGGTCGGCTCCACCGTGGTAAAGTTCGCCCAGGCCATGCCCTCGATGCGGGCCGCCTTTTTCAGCCGTTCAAAGATATAGAACAGCGCGGCCACATGGGCGGCCGCCAGAGCGATCTGCACCCCGTGCACATTTTTCTGCTCGGTTCTGGAGGCGTTCTGGGCAAGCACAAAGGTGCTGCCCAGCATACCGCCCGCCAGCAGCAGCGCCGCAAAGGCCGTCAGTGACCCCTGCGGCAGGCTTGCGTTATCCTGCGTGTAATAGCGGGAGTTGTCTTCCTCGCTGAGGAACCAGCTGCTTTTCGTGTTGCCGTCGTCATCAAAACCGAAGCCGGTGGCCGTCTGAAACCCGCTCACGTTCATCTGGACGCCCTCGCAGGAGACCAGGAACAGCGGGCAGAAAAACAGCACCACCGCCAGCAGCGCCGCAACGCGCATGATATGGCGGCCATACTTCTGCAGCCACCCCACCAGCTGGCTCAGGCTGGTCTCGCTGCGCACCGGCACCGCCGTGTGGCCTGCCGCCGTCTCGGTGACCAGCGGGCTGCCGCATTTTTCGCAGAACCGGTTGCTGTCGCTCATTCTTGCGCCGCACTTTGTACAGATCTTCATTGTTGCCTCCTCTGTCTTTCCATGCTGCAATGCTCCCCTTCCCGGGCCGGTTTCCGCAGCACAGCCCAGGCGTTCGTGTGCCGATTTTACGGCACAGCATTCTACTTAAATTCTACTTCCTACGACTCCTTCCGTCAAGCATCGTCATTCCAAAATGCCCCCAAAATCCGGAGAGGTGCTTTGGCGGCCTTGGCATTCTGCCCAGAGTTTCCCCGTGTGCCTTGTGCAAAACAGCAAAACTTTGGGGTGCAAAAAAGCGGCAGCCTCCCGCACAGGGACGCTGCCGCTTTAGCACATACATTACATGGCGATCCAGCCCAGGGCGTTTGCCACCGAGCTGATGAGGATGATGACTGCAAAAATGGGGCACAGATACCGTACCATGAAGTTGAACACCTTCTGGCGGCGGAAGGGCTTGCCCTCGCGGGTGACCTCCTGTTCGATGCGCTCCACGCCGACGACGCGGGACACCAGCAGGCAGGTGGCGATGGCCGCAATGGGCATCATGACCGAGTTGGTGAGGAAATCGAAGAAGTCCAGGAACTGCATCCCGAACACGGTCACGCCTGCCAGCGGGCCGTAGCCCAGCGCGGACAGGCTGCCCAGTGCCAGCATGATGATGCCGATCATGAACGTAGCGCGCTCACGGCTCCAGCCCAGCTCGTCCTCAAAGGTGGAGACGGCGCTCTCGGTCAGGGCGATGGAGCTGGTAATTGCCGCAAACAGCACCAGCAAAAAGAACAGCGTGCCCACCACATGGCCCAGGCCCATGCTCTCGAACACCTTGGGGATGGTGATGAACATCAGTGCGGGGCCCGCCTGCAGGGTGTCCGGGTCGCCGCCGGAGAAGGAGAACACCGCCGGGATGATCATCAGGCCCGCCATGACCGCAATGGCCGTGTCGAACACTTCCACATTCTCGGTGGACTCCTCAATGGAGATGTTCTCCTTCATATAGGAGCCGAAGGTGACCAGGATGCCCATGGCGATGGACAGCGAGTAGAACATCTGGCCCATGGCGGTGACCACGGTCATCCAGGAAAAGTTTGCCACATTGGGCACCAGAAAGTACTTGACGCCTTCCAGCGCACCGGGGCGGGTGACCGAGTACACCGCAATGACCACCGACAGCACCACCAGAATGGGCATCATCACCTTGGAGACGCGCTCCACGCCGTTGCGCACGCCCGCAAAGATGATGGCCAGCGTAGCGCCCGTGAAGATGACGAAGCACACCTCAGCCGACAGGCCGCTGGCGATGAAACTGGAGAAGTAGCCGTCCTGGGCCAGCTCGCTGCCGTGGCCGCTGACGTAATCCGCCAGATAGCGGATGACCCAGCCGCCGATGACCGAGTAGTACGGCACGATCAGGATGGGGATGATGGCGTTGATCCAGCCGCCGAACCGCAGGCCCGCGCTTTTGCCAAAGGCCCCGAAGGCGCTCACCGGGCTTTTCTTGGTCATGCGGCCCAGGGCCGTTTCCGCCGTGATCATGGTGTAGCCAAAGGTGACGGCCAGCACGATGTACACCAGCAGGAAGATGCCGCCGCCGTATTTTGCCGCCAGATACGGGAAACGCCAGATGTTGCCCAGGCCCACCGACGCGCCCGCCGCCGACAGCACGAAGCCGATCTTGCCGGAGAAAGCACTCCGGTTATGTTGTCTTGCCATAAAATTCCACGCTCCTATCCTTTTTTCCGATTCACAAGTAGGGCAAGTGTACCACAAGCGAGATGCAATTACAATCTTTCTTTCTGATTTTTACGCAAATGCGATTTTTTCACATGCAAAGTGAAACATGTTGTTTTCCCATTCCGTTCAGATGAAACATTGGCAGGCCCGTTTTGCTTGACTTTCGGCAGGCAAAGGCGTATACTGCGGGGCAGTGAAATATTCGGCTATGACGAGAACAAGTACCCGGGCGGAATGCTGCAGAGAGCTGCCGGTGGATGCAAGGCAGTGCACGAACCCTGTGGGAAGATCCTCTCCGAGCTTCCGGGCTGAACGGATGCGTGCGCACCCCAGTAAGGCCGGACGGCAGGCTTCCGTTACCAGAAGCCGCGCATTGTTGGATGCGCACTGAGGGGCCAGCCTTATGGCTGGCAAGTAAGAGTGGTACCGCAGAGGATGTACACGCCTTTGTCTCTTAGGATGGGAGACAAAGGCGTTTTTTATTGCGGCACCGGGCCATTCCGGATGTTTCATGCAAAGGCCGTTTGGATGTTCGAAAAAGAGAAAGGACGAATCAACATGAAAACTCTGGAAAAAGTAAGCGACTTTGTGGGCAAATACATGGCCGCCATCGTCATTGTGGTGGCAGCCGGTGCCCTGTTCTTCCCCGGGCCGTTCAGCGTGGTCAAGACCAGCTGGGTGAACACCCTGCTGGGCATCGTGATGTTCGGCATGGGCCTGACCCTGAAGCCCAATGATTTCAAGGTGGTGTTCAGCCGCCCGAAGGACGTCATCGTAGGCTGCGTGGCACAGTTCACCCTCATGCCCTTCCTGGCATGGGTGCTCACCATGGTGTTCCACCTGCCCACCGAGCTGGCCATCGGCGTCATTCTGGTGGGCACCTGCCCCGGCGGCACTTCTTCCAACGTGATGACCTATCTTTCCAAGGGCGACGTGGCCCTGTCCGTTGGCATGACCGCTGTTTCCACCGTGCTGGCTCCCATCCTCACCCCGCTGCTCACCCTGCTGTACGCCGGCCAGCGCGTGGATGTGAACCCCATGAGCATGTTCCTGTCCATCGTCAAGGTGGTGCTGGTGCCCATCGCACTGGGCTTTGTGGTGAACCACTTCTTCCATAAGTTCACCGAGGAAGCCGTCCGCGTGCTGCCCCTGGTGTCCACCACTGCCATCGTGCTGATCATCTGCGCCGTGGTCTCCGCCAACAGTGCCAAGATCATGACCAGCGGCCTGCTGATCCTGGTCGTGGTCGTCCTGCACAACCTGCTGGGCTACCTGACCGGCTACGCCGTGGGCAAGGCCCTGAAGCTGGATTCCACCAAGTGCCGCGCCATCTCCATCGAGGTGGGTATGCAGAACTCCGGCCTGGCCACCAGCCTGGCGGCTGCCCACTTTGCACAGTACCCGCTGGCCACCATCCCCGGCGCTGTGTTCTCCGTGTGGCACAACATCTCCGGTGCCGTGCTGGCAAACTTCTACGCCCGCAGCGCCGAGAAGAAATAAAACGTTTTAAGATGCAAAAAAGGCAGGTGCCGCACGGCACCTGCCTTTTTTGCATCTATTTTTACTTTTTGTGATACTTGCGGTCTTCTTCCTCATAGACCGGGTCGCAGGTGAGGTACATGCCCAGACGGTTCAGGGTGCTGGTGTCCACATTGGAGAGCAGCACGGTGGAGTGCACATCACAGCCCTTGAGGTTGGGCAGCTGGTGCATGGCTGCTGCGGCCAGCTCGTTGGAAGCTGCAGAGCTGGACAGCGCGATCAAAATCTCGTCGGTGTGCAGGCGGGGGTTCCGGCCGCCCAGGTAGTTGGTCTTGAGCGTCTGGATGGGCTCGATGGACGCCGCGCTGACAAGGTCGGTCTCCTGCGGGATGCCAGCCAGAACCTTCAGCGCATTCATCAGGGCGCTGGCGGCCGCGCCCAGCAGCGGGCCGGTCTTGCCGGTGATGACGGTGCCGTCGCTCAGTTCGATGGCCACAGCCGGGGCCCCGCCGGTGCTCTCGCTGCGGGCATGGGCCTGCTTTTCCACCTCGCGGGCACCCACGGTCAGGCCCGCCTGGTTCATCAGCAGTTCCAGCTTGTAGCGTTCGCTTTCCTTCACGGTGCCGGTGACCTTCTGCTCACACAGGCACTTGAAGTAACGGCGGACGATCTCCTTGCAGGAAGCTTCGCGGCAGACCTCGTCGTCCACGATGCAGTTGCCCGCCATGTTCACGCCCATGTCCGTGGGGCTCTTGTAGGGGCTCTCGCCCGCGATGAGCTCGAACATCGCGTTCACCACCGGGAAAATTTCGATGTCGCGGTTGTAGTTGACGGTGGTCACGCCGTAGGCTTCCAGATGGAAGGGGTCGATCATGTTCACATCGTTCAGGTCGGCGGTGGCGGCTTCATAGGCCAGGTTCACCGGGTGCTTGAGAGGAATGTTCCAGATGGGGAAGGTCTCGAACTTAGCGTAACCGGCCTTGACGCCGCGCTTGTGCTCGTGGTACAGCTGGGACAGGCAGGTGGCCATTTTGCCGCTGCCGGGGCCGGGGGCCGTGATGACCACCAGCGGGCGCTGGGTCTCGATGTAGTCATTGCGGCCGTAGCCCTCGTCGCTGACGATGCGGGCCACATCGTTGGGGTAGCCGGGAATTTTATAGTGGCGGAAGGTGCGGATGCCCAGGCTGTTCAGCCGCTTTTCAAAGGCTTCCACTTCCGGGGCGGCGGTGTACTTGGTCACACACACGCTGCCCACGTACAGGCCCACTTCCTGGAAGGCGTCGATCAGGCGCAGCACGTCCAGATCGTAGGTGATGCCGTAATCGCCGCGGATCTTGCTGCTGACGATATCCTCGGCGCTGATGACGATGACCACCTCGGCCTGATCCTTCAACTGCAGCAGCATCTGCAGCTTGGAGTCGGGCTGGAAGCCCGGCAGCACGCGGGAGGCGTGGTAGTCGTCGAACAGCTTGCCGCCGAATTCCAGATAGAGCTTGTTGTCAAACTTCTTGATGCGCTCGCGGATATGTTCCGACTGCATCGAAAGATATTTGTCGTTGTCAAATCCAATTTTCATCGTTCGTTTCCTTTTCCTCTTTGCTGTGCCCGGCACACCGCACCGGAACTTTTCCATAACAGGAACAGTATACCACACTCAAAAACCGGGTTCAATCCAAAAGAAGGCCAGAACTTCTTTTTCCAGCAAATGCGGTGTTTTGCGGGAGGGTTTTGGCACTTTTTTGTGGAAATGGTTCTTGCCGCCTTTTCCCCGCCGGGTGTATAATGAAATCGTTCGGCAAACGCTTTACCAAAAAAGAGAGGAAGTCCAACCATGAATTCCGCCGAAGATTATACATACCGCTATCTTGAGACCGATGATCTCGATCAGTATAACGCCCTGCTGCGCTACACCTTTCAGGTGACGGAGGAAGAACTCACCGCCACCGGCTGGAAGGACGACGAGATCAAGCAGTCCAAGTTCCCCGTGCTGGAGCGCGCCGACGTGCTGGGCTGCTTTGACGGCAAGAGCCTTGTCTCCCAGTTCGCGGTCTACCCGCTGAAGATGAACATCTACGACGCGGTGTACCACGTCGGCTTCGTCACCAGTGTGTGCACCTACCCGGAGTACACCGGCAACGGCATCATGAAGCGGCTGATGATCCAGGGCCTGACCCAGATGCACAAGGAGGGCAAGAGCTTCGCCCTGCTCTACCCCTACTCCATCCCGCTGTACCACCACCTGGGGTGGGAGATCATCTCCAACAAAATCTCCTACAACATCAAGGACCGGCAGATCCCCACCAAAGTTTCTGCCCCCGGCTATGTGCGGCGGGTGGACTGGGACAACACCGAGTTCCACGAGCTGCACTCCCACTTTGCATCCATCACCCACGGCTGTTTGTTCCGCAACTCGCTGGCATGGGAGGAATACTGGCGCTGGGATGAGGACGACACCAATGTGGCCGTCTATTATAATGTAAAAGACAAACCCTGCGGCTACATGGTGTACCTGATCAAGAACGACATCATGCACATCAAGGAAATGATCTACCTGAACCGCGAGGCGCAGAAGGGCCTGTGGGAGTACATCCACGCCCACGACTCCATGATCGACGAGGTGCACGGCAACACCTACTTCAGTGAGCCCATCGCCTTTGAGATGGACGATGGCGACATCAAGGAGACCATCCGCCCCTACGCCATGGGCCGCATCGTGGACGTGGCCAGCTTTTTGGAGGATTACCCCTGCGACCCGGACGGCGGCGAGCTGTGCATCGAGCTGGAAATTGAGGACACGCTGCTGCCCTGGAACGACCGCACCTTCCGCATCCGGTTCGCGGACGGCAGCTGTGCGCTGACCGACGCCCCCGCCGAGTACCACCTGAAAATGGGCATCGGCACCCTTTCCACCCTGCTGCTGGGCTACAAGACGGCCGAGCGCCTGTTTGAGCTGGAGCGCATCGAAGGCCGGGAGGAAGCCGTGGAGCGGCTGGACGACGTGCTGTTCCACAAAATTCCCTATATTTCGGATTACATCTGATCTTGCGCTTCTGGGCAGGCACCTGCACAAAAAAGGAGCCGCCGCACGGCAATTCGTGCGGCGGCTCTTTCTTGCGTTTTTCAGGGGTTATGCTTCGGTGTTCTGGTCAAAGAGGCCCTTCTTCTTTGCCTTTTCCCAGGTCAGGCAGACGCGCAGCTTGCTCACGGGGAAGGCGGGGTGGAACTTCAGTTCGCCTTCCACGCTGTCGTCGTCATTCAGCAGTTCCTGCTCCACGGCCCAGCGGGCAGCCTTCTGGGCGTCGGTATCCTCGGCGCTGATATCGCTGTAGAGGGCGGTACCCTCGGGCTCCGGCTTGCCTGCACGCTCCCACAGCAGCTTTGCGAGGGCAAGGCGGTTCGCGGGCATGGCCACGTCGTCCATCTGGGTAATGCGGTACAGGCCGGTACCCACTTCGTATGCGCCAACCGCCGCAATGCCGCCAATGACCACACCGGCGGCGATGTCTCCGCCGTAGTCGGTGTCACTCGTGCCGGGGTCAACGATGACGTCTTCATACTCGGCGGTCACGAAAATGTCGTAGTCCGGCATGGTCAGGGTCGCGGTCTCGGGGTTTTCGGAGTCCGCCACGATCAGGCTCGAAACGTCTTCCACGCGGTCAGCCGTGACCTTCTCAGCTTTCCAGTGGGAGAACTGCTTGCCTTCGAGGATATTGGCGGTCAGGGTCACTTCGGTGTCCTCTTTCACCTGTGCATAGGGTTCCAGCGTAGTTGCATTGTCGCCTTCGCCGGTCGTTGCGGTAGCATTGATGGTGTTAAGGCCGTAGTAATCGTTGCCCTCGCGCTGGGTCAGGTAGCGGTACTCGCCGTCCGCATCACCGTCTGCATCCTTCTCGTAGCCAATCAGCCAGCCGTCATTCTTGCTGGTCAGCTTCAGGTTCTGCTGATAGTCTTTACCCGTGTTCTTTGTGGTGATCTGCACACCCTCGGCCGGATACGCCACCTCAACCGTAATGGCACCCGCGGTGTCCTTTGTGCTTTCGTCCAGCTCCACATGCGGTGCATTAGCAGGGGTACTCCCGTCGTTCTTCAGATAGATATCGGTTTCGTTGTCTTCAAAGGTCACATTTTTCAAGGCAATGTTCGGTCTTTCGTGATCATTTTTCGGATCATAATCAATACTGATTGCTTTTTCACAGCCTTTTACAGTTATGTTTTCAAGTGTCACATATTCCGCACCGTCCATATATGCCCAATCATAGTAACCTACAGAGAATCCTTTTTCTTCACTGCCAAGGCAGGTACTGTTTTGAATCGTCACATTAGTTTCTCGATTTCTGCGACCCTCCATATACAAAAACGCTGTACTCCCTTTGTCACCAACGTGCTCCAGTGTACAATTATCGACCACCACGGTAGCGCCACCTACCGTAAGACACGAACTATTACTTCTCAGCGTACTGCCGCTGATTGTTATATCATCCCCGAAAAGTCGAACTGCGCTGTCGTAACCCATTGTTTCAAAGGTTCCGCCATATATAATGCCCGTTCCTGAGCAGCAAAGTGCAGAATGGGACTGATTTGGGCCACTAGCTTTAACACCAGATCTGAATGCTCCACCATCGATCGTAAGATTTCCAGATGCAACAATAGCGTCACCAAAGCCCTCTACTTCTGCTGTCACATTTCTTAGTTCCAGCGTGCCTTCAGAGTAAAACACGTCGGGGGAGGAGCAATTATGATTGGGATTCCACCCACTGCTTTTGTATTTTCCACCGTTGCAGACAACATTCGTGTTTTCTGCCATTTTTATTGTCTCGCCATAGTCTGCTCTTTTGTTCTCGATCTCCTGATCCACACCATCTTTTGTACCGTTGATGGTCACCATGCCGCTGCCGGTAATATTCAAAAATGTATAAACATTGTTGATCGTCACCTTGCCATTAACATTGATGGTGATATTCTTAGTCGCTTCTACCGTAATTTCCCGTGTATAATCACCGCTCAGGGTATAAACCGCGCCATACGCTTCAACAAATGTATCATTGATGGTCTCACCGCCCTGCAGGTGATTGGGTTTAACCGCTTTCTGCTCACTCACCGCCGCAACGGCGTCATTTGTGCCCGCTTCCAGCGCAAATGCACCCACCGGCAGAGTGGAAGCCATCATGCAGGCCGCGAGGGCCGCGCTGACGAGCCGGATACTCTTTTTTCGCATGGTTTTTTCCTCCAATTTTTACCTTCTTTGCGGGCGGCTCTTTTGGAAACCTCGCCCACTTTATCCTTATTTTACCCCCCCCCCCTATTGTTTTTCAAGATATATCGTGCTTTTTTGCTCACCAAAGTTTCCTGCCATTTTTCGTCACATTTGCACAAACAACGCAAAACCGCCCCGGAAAGCTCCGGGGCGGTTCTGCAGGCTTTATGGTATCTCCAAATGGGAGGAAATGGCGTTTTTTACTCGGCGTCGGTGCGGTTCTTCTTGAGCAGGCTCAGGATCACCGCGCCCAGCACGCTGCCCACGGCCAGCGCCACGCAGTACAGCACGGCGTGGTCCACCACCGGGAACACGAAGATGCCGCCATGGGGGGCGCGCAGGGCACAGCCGAAGGTCATGGACAGCGCACCGGCGACGGCCGCACCGGCCACACAGCTGGGCAGGATGCGCAGCGGGTCGGCGGCGGCGTAGGGGATGGCACCCTCGGTGACGAAGCACAGGCCCATGATGTAGTTCACGATGCCGTTGCGGCGCTCGTCGGGGGTCCACTTCTTGGGGCAGAAGGTGGTGGAAAGGGCGATGGCGATGGGAGGCACCATGCCGCCCACCATGACGGCAGCCATCACCTCATAGTTGCCGGAGGCAAGGGCGGCCGTGCCGAAGACGTAGGCTGCCTTGTTGAAGGGGCCGCCCATGTCGATGCTCATCATACCGGCCACGATGGCACCCAGCAGCACCTTGGAGGTGCCGCCCATGGCATTCAGCCAGTTGGTCATAGCAGTGTTGATCATGCCCATGACCGGGTTGATGCCGCACATCACCGCGCCGATGACCAGCATGCCGCCCAGCGGGTAGATGAGCATGGGGCGGATGCCGTTCAGGCTGGCGGGGAGCTTTTCGGTGATTTTCTTGAGGAACTGGACGATATAGCCCGCCGCAAAACCGGCCAGCAGAGCCGCGAGGAAGCCGCCGGAGATACCGGTGGTCTCACCGTTTGCAATGCCCGCGAAGTTGGTGCCGTTCATGGCCAGCACACCGCCCACGAAGCCCACGGCCAGGCCCGGACGGTCCGCGATGGACATGGCAATGAAGGCGGAGAGGATGGGCAGCATGTAGCCGAAGGCTGCACCGCCCACCGTCTTGAAGAAGGCGGCCACCGGAGTGTTCATGCCGAAGTTGGAGGGGTCGATGGTGTAATCGTCCAGCAGGAAGGCCAGCGCGATCATGATGCCGCCGCCCACCACGAAGGGCAGCATGTGGGAGACGCCGTTCATCAGGTTCTTGTAGAGGGTGCGGCCCACGCTGTCCTTGCCGGAAGCATCGTCGGTTGCCTGCGCACCGCCCTCGGCGTGGTAGACGGGCACCTCGCCGTGGACGATCTTCTTGATGAGCTCCTCCGGCTTATGGATGCCGTCGTCCACGCGGGTGAACAGCACCGGCTTGCCGTCGAAGCGGGCGGTCTCCACCTTTTTCTCGGCCGCCACGATGATGCCGTCGCAGGCCGCAATTTCCTCTTTGGTGAGGATGTTCTTCGCGCCGTCGGAGCCGTTGGTCTCCACCTTGGTGGGCAGGCCCAGCTTGTCGCCCGCCTTGGTGAGGGCCTCGGCGGCCATGTAGGTGTGGGCGATGCCGTTCACGCAGGCGGTGACCGCCAGAATGCGGTAGCCGTTCTGGGGGATCTCCTGCTGGGTGAAGCTCTCGGTGCCGAACTGGGCGTCCTCCTGCGCGTCGATGCAGGCAAGGAACTCTGCCGGGGTCTTGGCGGCCTTCAGCTTTGCCACAAAGTCCTCGTTCATCAGCATCTGCATCATGCGGGCCAGCATGTCCACATGCAGGCTGCCGTTCTCCGGCGCGGCGATGGCAAACAGCAGGTCGGTGGTGCCGTCGTCCTCGGCGTTGTACTGCACAGGGCTTGCCAGCCGCAGGGCCGCAAGGCTGGGCCGGGTGACCACATCGGTCTTGGCGTGGGGCACCGTGATGCCGTTGTCCACATAGGTGGAGCCTTCAGCTTCGCGGGCATAGAGGGCCTTTTTGTAGGCATCCTTGTCCGTGATGTTGCCGTGGGTGGCCTGCAGCTCCACCAGACGGCTGAGGATCTGCTCCTGATTTTCCAGCGCTTCGTCCAGCGCGATGGACTGTGCTGTGAATAACTCGGTGATACGCATGATCTTGCTCCCTTCTTCTCAAATCTGCTTCAGCAATTCCTCGATCTTTTCCCGTGTGGCAAGCCCCAGGCTGAAGGCCGTGGCGCTGCCGCAGGCGGTGCCCAGGCGCAGGGCATAGGCGTAGCTCTGGGTCTTGCGCCACCCGGCCACGAAACCGGCCACCATGCTGTCGCCTGCGCCCACGCTGTTCACCACCTTGCCCTTCGGGCAGCCGATGCGGTGGGTCTCGCCGTGCTCGTCCAGCAGCAGAGCGCCGTCGTCGGCCATGCTCACCAGCACGTTGCGGGCCCCCTTTTGCTGCAGGGTGCGGGCGGCAGCAATGATCTCCTCGTCCGTGGTGAGCGCCTTGCCCACGATCTCGCCCAGCTCATGGTTGTTGGGCTTGATGAGGAAGGGGTGGTACTGCAGCACATTCACCAGCAGATCGCGGGTGGCGTCCACCACGGCCCTCACACCGCGGCCCTGCAGCCGGGCCAGCAGCCGCTCGTAGGTATCCTGCGGCAGGCTTTTCGGGATGCTGCCCGCCAGAATGAGGATGTCGTCCTCGCCCAGCTGGTCCAACCGGGCTTCCAGCTGCTGCATGGCGCTTTCCGGGATGGCGGGGCCCGCGCCGTTCAGCTCGGTCTCCTGCCCTGCCTTGATCTTGACGTTGATGCGGGTCATGCCCTGTTCCAGGTGCACGAAGTCGGTGCGCAGGCCCTGAGCGGCAAGGCCCCGCTCCAGCCAGGCACCGGTCTCACCGGCCACGAAGCCCAGGGCCACGCTCTCGCAGCCCAGCTGGGCCAGCACGCCGGACACGTTGATGCCCTTGCCGCCCAGCACGCAGTCCTCGCCGTTTGCGCGGTTCACCTCGCCCACTTCCAGCGGGGCATCCAGCCGCACCACATAATCAATGGCCGGGTTGAACGTTACGGTATAGATCATAGCTCTGTCTCCTTTACTAAAGTGTACTGTTTGTACTTGGGGTTCGGGCAGCAGTTTGTCAGGATGGCACCGCCCTGCAGGTCCGCGATGACCGCCGGGTAGACGCGGGCGAATTTGGCGTCATCCACCAGAAACCAGGCTTCCCGCGCCCGGTGCACCGCCGCCGCTTTTACGGCCGCCTCCTCGGGGTCCGGAGTGGTAAAGCCCGCTTCCAGCGCCACACCGTTGGCCCCCATGAACGCCTTGGTGAACCGGTACTGCTGCAGGCTGGCCAGGGCGGGCGCGCCCACGATGGCTTCGGTCTGGGGCCGCAGCAGCCCGCCGGGCAGGTACACCCGGCAGCCCTTCCGGGCCAGCGCCCGAGCGTGGGCCACGCCGTTGGTCACATAACCGGCCTTGAGAGCGTCGCCCTCCAGCGCATGCACCAGCTCCAGCGTGGTGGACCCGGCGTCGATGAAGACGAAGTCGTCTGCCTGGATCAGCCCGGCCGCCGTCTGCGCGATGCTGCGCTTCTGGGCCACGGCCAGCGTCTCCTTGGCCGCCATGGTGGGCTCATCGGCCAGAAAACGGCTGTCCGGCAGGGTGGCACCGCCGTGCACCTTGTTCAGCTTGCCCAGCCGGTCCAGCTCGGTCAGATCGCGCCGGATGGTGGACTCGCTGGTGTTCAGCGCCTCGCACAATTCCTGCACGGTGACGGTGCGCTGCCGTTCCAGCTGCTTCAGGATCAGACTGAAGCGTTCTTCTGCCAGCATCTGCATCCTCTCCTTTGGTCTCTCACGCCATGACCGGTTTTGCACAAGTCTGGCGTGTTTTGATTGTTTGCATCTTTATTATAGCAAGTTTTGCGTCAAATTCAATCAGCTTCGGTCATTTTCGTTCGCGTTTCCTCACAAAAAAATGCGTCAAAATTTGTGCAGCACGCACAGGGAGTGGGATACAAGCAGAAAACCCGTTCAGAACAAGCTCTGAACGGGTTTTCATTTGACGGTTTTTGATCGTTTATGCATCCGAACGGGAGTAGGCGTTCTTCATCTGGCAGCTCAGCTCAAACAGAACTTTATCCAGCGTATCGGCAGCTTTCTCCTTCAGCATGGCGGCAATGGCGTCGTTGGCTTTCTCGCGCAGGGCGGGACGCTGGTCCGATGCAGCTGTCGCAAGCTTTGCGTCGTATTCATTCACCAGTGCCCGGGCGGCAGAGACCACAGCCTCGGCGTAGCGCTCGATGTGGATGAGCGACTTATTATAGGAAGCATCGGTCATGGCGGCGATCATGCGGCTGACCCAGTAGAAGTTGTCGGTGGAGACGGTGCCGGTGGTGTTTGCAAGGTACTCCGGGGTGCGCTCCACATTGGCGTAGAAGGGCACCATGGTGTTGAAGGCGTTGGACGCATAGGCGATCCACTCAATGGCACGGGAAGCTTCCGGCACGTCCGGACGCATCTGCAGCAGAGCCATGAAATCGTTGCGGTTGATGCCGATGGAGCGGTAAGCGCCCTTCATGCCCTTGTCGCCGTAGGTCAGGTAGGGGTCATAGGGCGTGCCCTGATAATGGCCGGACAGTACATACTTGACTTCTTCCGGAGTGAGCTTCTTTTCCGGCACCATGCACCAGGGCAGGTCGTCGGAGCGGGGGCCGTAGTCGGCGTCCGGGCCGTCCCACACCCAGGTAGTGGGGTTCAGGTGGCGCAGCATCCACCAGGCGCGGGGCGTGTTATA
>ERZ652152.627-NODE-627-length-13869-cov-6.99037_pt1 | contig 13869 bp, 6 predicted proteins | sample MGYA00514757_ERZ652152 | MGnify/ENA metagenome assembly ERZ652152
ACATCACATTAGGTGAACTTACCACTGGTAAATGGGGTATTACCCAAGATGAATTGTTCGAGAAGTTGGATATCAATCCGAAAATCGACACAATGGAAAACATCTTCACGATGCCTCAGCAAGATGTTCGTTGGATTGTTCCGGAAATCATTCGTTCTGCTATCACTCTTGGTATGCGTCAAGCTCCGTTCTATCCGGAGATTATTGCATCTGACCAGTCAATCAGTGGTCTTAGCGCAATCATGCCGATGATTAATATGTCCGATGCTGCACCTGCAAAGGTTAACGAAGCAGAAACTATCCCATTGGGAGATGTAAGCTTTGGACAGAAATCAGTAAGTCTCTTCAAAATTGGTAAGGGATTCAAACTTACTGATGAAGTTCGTAACTACGTATCTCTGGATGTATTGGCAATCTACCTTCGTGACTTCGGTGTTCAGCTTGGTTATGCAATGGATACTCTGGCAATGGATGTTGTTATCAACGGTAACAAACCAGATGGTTCAGAATCTGCTCCGGTTATCGGTGTATATGAAACTACGAATGGTATCACTTACAAAGACTTGCTACATATCTGGGTAAGAGCTGCTCGTATGGGACGTAACTTTACTACTATGATTGGTGGTGAAGACCAGGCAATTGAAATGCTGAACTTGCCGGAATTCAAAGAACGTCATTCTGGTACAACTGAAGCTACACTGAACGTGAAGTCTCCGGTACCTAAGAATGCTAACTTTTACATTCACCCGGGTACACCCGACCAAGGCTTGCTGTTGATTGATACAACTGCTGCCTTGATTAAGCTGACTGCAAAACAGTTGATGCTTGAATCAGAAAGAATCGTATCAAATCAAACTCAGGCAATCTATGCTACTCTGACTACAGGCTTCTCTAAGATGTATCAGGATGCTGCATTGATTCTGTCTGCAGAGAAGAAGTTCTCAGAATTTGGATTCCCCGAATTTATGAACATTGACCCGTATCTCTTGGTTAACCTTGAGTAATAATACACCTGGTTTATTTTACAAATAATTCCATTTCTTGATGGGGTAGGTTTTGCGAGGACCTACCCCTAATTTTAAACATCTAAAAACTTAGTAAAATTATGGATAAATATAAAGTAACTGTAGGTGCTAAAGCTTACAGCTTCCATGACCAATCTACAGGTATTACAATTTGTAGAGGAGAAGAAAAAGAATTGAGTGCTCGTCAATACAGAACCAAAAAGATTCAGATGGCTTTGAATTCAGGTCACCTTCGTTTGGTTCTTGATAAGAAAGCTACCGACAAATACTCCAATGATGACATCGATAAGTTGGAAAAGAAACTGAATGCTCAGTTCGAAAAAGGTATGGAAATCAAAAAGATTGCCAAAGCCTATACTCTCGAAGAAGCAACCCTTATCGCTGCTCGTCACGAAATTGTTGCCGACAAAGGTGATACAGTTGAAACTCTGATTCAGGTTCTGTTGGAAGAGTTCGAAGAATCTAAAAAATAAGATACCATGGACAATCTAGACTTTGTAGCTATTGCGAATGGTCTGGAAGTTTCATTTAGAGTATTAACCAAAGTCCCAGCCAAGGCCATTTTTGACTGGGACTTTGGTGATGATAAGGGGTCCGTTTATGATGTTAAACAACCTACTTATACTTATGAAAAGTCCGGATTCTATACAGTAGCGTTGAACATAACGAACTCCGAAGGACTTAACTTAAATGCAACTAAAACCATAATTGTAAATACCGAGTCCAAAACTACATTAACTGATAGTATATATAACCTAATCAATTATTACATTCCTTCAGAAATCTCAGATGGTATGTCATCAGAAGAGAAAGCAATGTACATAACTAAATGGCAGTTATATATCCAACCGCTAGTAAATCATATTATCCCACTGGATAAATATAATGATGAGTTAATGTATGAAGCTCTAGAAAACCAATTAATTATGGAATTGGCAGCATGGGATTATCTCAATGTTAAGCTCCTTAATTTATTAACAAGTACAGGAGAATACCTAAGTCAACTTACTTCAACCAAAGAACAAGTTGGTGATGGTTCTTCTAAACCGGAACAAGCTCGAGGTGATAGAATCAAACAAATCACAACTGGGCCTACTGAAGTACAGTACTATGATACACTTGCCGATGCAACATCTTCCCTATGGAAAACATTTTCTCAAGCAATGCAACCTGGTGGTATCATAGACGAGTTAAGAAAAAACCTTTGTATGTTAGCTGGACGATTGGAAATCTACTTACCATTCTGTGACCAATCAAGTCATGTAGTAGTTCCAAGAGTAGTAGACAGAAGAAGACCTGGATTAATAGATGGGCCAAACCCCAGCTCTCCAGTAAAACGTAATGGTAGAACCTTAATTAGAAAACGATGACCAAGACTCCTCATAGATTGGTTAAGAACCGGTCTTGGGATAGATACAAGAAGATTATAAATGATTTCTTGGATATAGATGCTGGTAGGCAAACTATAACTTGGGCAAAGAATGTAAATCAACTCCTAAGTCATGGAGAAGATGAAATCCCTAAATATTATAATATACCAATCGAGGCATTATGTTATTACAATGCCTTCAGAAACTGGCCAATTAATAAGGCAACAGTAACTGGAGAACTCGATGATGAGAATTTATCAATACTGGTTACTAAATCATATATAGAACAACTGGGACATTTAACTCCAGAAGGCTATTGGGATTTTAACTGGTCTGAAGATAGGTTCGTAATTAATGGTATCACTTATAAACCGTCGGGGGATACACAAGTTGCCCAAGCCAAGGATGAAGCATTAGTCTTCATGGTTATCCTAAAAAGGGACCGAGATACCAAAATACAATTCGTAGAATAAAATTGAAAAGTATATGGCAAAGATGTTAATGTTACGATGGAAACCAATTAATACCGGAAACGGTATTTGGTTTGACAGTAACCTGATTGTCTTGAACGGTACATCTGGAGTACATATTGAAAGTAAGAAAAGTAATTTAGACGTTACTACATTTCAGTCTATGACTGGAGGTAAGTTCGTTACTTGCTTTCAAGATTACTTTGGAGAAGTTTGGGATAAGATAATACCTCATCCGGGTATTGGCCAGGTGATAAAATTCCGTATCAATCAACTTCCAGATTATGCAATAATCAGGGGTGATATTGAAGACGGGGGAGACCCAGACCCAGAACATCCAGATATTCCAATGAATGCCTTCTGTGGAAAAGAAGGAGAACCATTCAGAGATAAGAATTCTGACTTCTTCTGTGGTAAGCAAGTAATCAATCCTTAAAATAATAACAATATGTACGTAAGTAAGTATTACACAAATGAAGAAATTGACCAAAGACTTTTACAAGGTTATTTTGATGACTTCGTAAAGGCCGGGTTTGCTGGAACTATTAATGAGTTCTGGGCATTCGTTCTTTCTATTGCCAATAAGGTAGATAAGAGAGAAGGATACGACTTATCTAAAAATGACTTCACGGATAAACTCAAAGAGAAACTGGAAGGCATTGAAGAAAGAGCAAACTACATCACTAAGCTTTCTCAGTTGGAGAATGATACTAAGTTCCAAACTGAAGAACAGGTAAGACAAGCTATCAGTGATTTGATTGATGGTGCCGATGATGCACTTGATACATTAAAGGAATTGGCAGAAGCATTGGGAAATGACCCCAACTTTGCTACTACAATTACCAACAAATTAACGGATTTACGTAATGCACTGACAGATGAAGTTAACCGAGCTAAGGAGGAGGAAGGGAAACTGAGTACCCAAATTAGTGAGGTTAACTCTAATTTCATTAAGGCAGTGGATTTACTTAATGATAAAATCGACACTGCAGTTACTAACCTTATCAATAAGATAGATAAGATAGAAGCAAAAGTCGATAAGAATACTGCTGACATTGCAGACCTCAGAAATGAAACTACTGGTTCATTGGCAGAAGCTAAGGCATATGCTAAAGACTTGGTAGATAAAGAAGCTGAGCTTCGTAAAACTGCTGACGATGCTTTATCAGAAAGTATTCACCAACTGAATACATTGCATATCAATGATAAGGCAGAGCTCAAACAAGACATTGCTGCAGAAGCCCAATTGAGAGCAAATGCAGATGCAAACATTCAGTTGAAACTCACTGAAGAAATCACTAATCGTCAAACTGGTGATGCTGCCTTAGAAAGTAAACTTTCTGATGAGGTAGTAAATCGTAAAGCTGCCGATGAAACTCTTCAGAATTCAATTACCAAAGAGGTTGCTGACCGTACCAATGCAGATAATACCCTCCAGGTAAATATTGATAAAGAGGCTCAAGCTCGGGAATCTGCAGACCAGGTTCTTCAGACTAATATTAATTCTGAAGCTGCAACTCGTACTGCTCAGGACCAAATCCTTGACCAGAAGATAACTGCCCTAAGTGAAAAGACTGATGGTGATAAGTCTGATGTACTTGCTGCAATTGAAGCAGAGAAGGAAGCTCGTATTGCTGCAGATGCTGACCTTAATTCCAAGAAGGTAGATAAAAGAGAAGGTTATTCTTTAACTAAGAATGACTTTACAGATCTCTTGCTTGCCAAATTGAATGGAATCGAGGAACATGCAAATTACATTACCTTGGTATCACAATTGGCAAATGATGCCGGTTATCAAACTGAAGCCGAAGTAGAGGCAGCAATTCAGAAAATCATTGGCTCTGCACCAGAAGTACTTGATACTCTGGAAGAGATTGCTAAAGCATTAGGAGATGACCCTAATTTTGCTTCAACTATCACCAAGAAGTTGGCAGCAATTACAGAAAAGGTAAACCAAGAGATTGAAGACCGGGAAGCTGCTGATGTAGCCCTCCAGGCAAATATAACTGATGAAGAAACCGCAAGAATTGAAGCAGATGCTGCTCTTAAGGAAGAACTTAAAGAGTATGTAGATAACTCGGCTGCTACTGGAAATACTGCTCTTCAAGTAGTTAAAGATAACCTGGCAAAAGAAATCCAAGACCGTAAAGATGCTGATGCTATCTTGCAGGCAAATATCGACAAAGAAACTGTTGATAGAAAGGAAGCAGATAAAACCCATACCGATAATATTGCTGCTCTTACTCAGAGAGTTTCGGATTTGGCTTTATCAATGCAGGATGCTATCAATACAGTTAAGAACGAATTGACTGCTCGGGTAAATGCTAATACCACGGCTATTGCTACTAACCAAGCAAATATCACAAAGAACTCTGAGGCAATCACTGCCATGAATAAAACCATTGCCGATAACTACAAAGAAGTTAAGGATATGGTTAATGAGGAAATTGTAGACCGTACTAATGGCGATAGTAATCTGAGTTCTCGTATTGATACTACCAATATTGCTTTGGGTACAGAAACGGCAGAACGTAAGGCAGCAGACCAAATCCTTCAAGTAAATCTGGATAAAGAAGTCGGAGACCGTAAGTCTGCAGATACTGCACTTGAAACTAAGATTGAAAGTCAGATATCTAACTTAAGCCAACAGACTTCATCCGAGATTACTCGAGTAGAAGGTGAGGTTACTCAAGAAGTTAAGGACCGGGAAGCAGCAGATAAAACTTTAAGTGACCGAATTGATTCTTTGGAGACTGGTTCTACTGCAGGTTTAAATGAAGTCAAAGCAAAGGTAGAAGCTAATACCGTAGCAATTAATACTGAGAAAGACCGAGCAACCGCTAGAGAGAATGCTATACAGGTCAATTTGGATACTGCAATAGCAAATCATAAAGACGAAGTAAATGGTTTAACTAAGGATATTTCCGATGAAGCCAATACCCGTTTAGCAGGAGATACTGCTCTTCAGGTAAATATTGATAAAGAAGTTGCTGACCGTAAGAATGCCGATACCCTATTAGATAATAAGATTGCCCAGGAAATCTCAGACCGTACAACTGCTATCCAGGGTCTTGAATCTAAGAAGGTAGATAAAGTAGATGGTAAGGTACTTTCTTCAAACGACTTTACCGATGTTCTTCTGAATAAACTGAATGGAATCGAGGAACATGCTAATTACATAACTAAAGTTTCTGAACTTCTGAATGATTCAGGATTCCAAACTGAAGCTGAGGTAGAAGCTGCAATTCAGAAAATCATTGGCTCTGCTCCTGGTGTATTGGATACTCTGGAAGAGATTGCTAGGGCATTAGGTGATGACCCCAACTTCGCAACAACCATGACTCAGAAGTTAAATGAGTTAACTACGAAGATTGAGACAGAAACTGAAAAACGAGTTGAAGGTGATGCTGCTTTAGATGCCAAGCTTACTACTCTAAGTACTACTTTAACAAAGACAGTAGAGGATTTAAGAACCTATGTTACTGAAACTCGTACTGAATTGTTGGCAAGAGCAAATAACCAAGATGCCCTTATTACTCAGAATACTGCAAATATTCAGAGAAATTTGGAATTGATTCAGGGTATTCAGAATAATATTTCTGGTTCTTATCTGGAAGTTAAGGCTTTACTTGAAACTGAGATTGCTGCTCGTAAGGCAGAAGACATTCGGTTGGAAGGTAAAATCGACCAGAATACTGCAGACCTGGGAACCGAAAGGGAAGAAAGAATGGCTGCAGATAAGGCTCTTCAAGATGCCCTGGATGCAGAAGAAGCTGCAAGAACTGCTGCTGATGCTGCACTGGGAGTTCGTATCGATACAGAAATTGCAGAACGCAAGGCTGCAGATAAGGCTCTTCAAGATGCCCTGGATGCAGAAGAAGCTGCAAGAACCCAGGAAGATGCCCGTTTGAATGGCCGTATTGACAAGGAAGTTACAGACCGTACCAATGCAGATAATGCTCTTGGTACTCGTATTGATAATGAGGAAGATGCTAGAGAAGCTGCTGATACTACTTTGCAAGAAAATATCACTGCAGAAGAGACTGCCCGTAAAGCTGCTGATACTACTTTGCAGGATAACATAAATGATACCAATGCTCATACTATCAATACTCATCGTTTGGATTCTAATCCTGTACTTAATGGTACTGATATCAAACTTGATGGCTATGAGAAGAATACTGGTACTACTCCTGCAGATTTAGATGTAAAGGTAACAGATACTACTTCGGCAGCCTTTGGTAAAGTACAAAAACATATTGAAGTAGATAAGGCAGATGCTGATTCTAAATTTAACCAAGTAAAAATTTCAGTTGGCCTTACCGATGCTTTAGGAATGCCCGACTTAACCGATACCAATTATTTATTGGATTCAGGAAGTTTGGTAGAAGGTCTTAAGAAACTTGATAGCCAAATTAAAACTTCTTCAGAGGCTGATGCTACTGAATTGGCTAGAGTTGAAGCTAAAGTAGATAAAGAGATTACCGATAGAGCTGCTGCAGATACAACTTTGAAGAATGAACTCAACGGTAACATCAATAATGCTAAGACAGAACTTCAAGGAAACATCGATGCTGAAGAAGCTGCAAGGGAAGCAGCAGATACAGCTTTGGATACCAAACTTACTTCGGCTATCAATAAGGAAGTTCAAGACAGAAAAGATGCCGATACGGCATTAGATACTAAACTAACTACTGCCGTAGAAGAAGAAGCTCAAGATAGGGAAGCAGCAGATACTGCATTAGGAACTCGTATCGACAATGAAGCTACTGCAAGAGCCAATGCAGATAATGCTTTAAAAACTGAATTGACCGAAGATATCCAGGGAGTTCAGGATGATATTGATACTTTTAAAGCTACTAAGGGTCAAGCTAATGGTTTAGCTTCTTTGGATGAAAATGGCAAAGTACCTACTGAACAATTACCTTCATATGTAGATGATGTAATAGATGTATATGCAACCTATGATGTATCTCCTACAGGAGATATCTCTAATATTGCTATTTTTGCCGATGCAGAACATACCATTCTCGTAGTTGGAGAAGCTGGGAAGATTTATCAGAATATAACTAATGGAGAACCCAGTTATCAATTTAGATGGACTGGTACTACTTGGGCACCCATTATTTCTGGTGGAGTAGTAATTGGAGAGATTACAGGTACTGCTTACGATGGTGGAAAGGGTAAAACTACTACGGATAATCTTAATCGTCTTATGGCTTTTAATCCTATACGGTTAACCCAGATTGTTACAGATACATCTAAAGCTACCCTAAATTATGAAAAGGCAGACGGTACAGGTATTCAAGGATTACAGATCCCTGCTGCATCATCTACTAAAGCCGGTGTTATGGCTGCTGCCGATAAAGTTAAATTAGATACTACTTTACCGAAACAGATATCGGATGAGACTGCTGCAAGAGTAGCTGCTATTAATGCTTTGCAAGGAGAATTGGCTGATGATATTGCTCAAGAGGTAGTAGATAGAGATGCTGCAATAGCTGCTGCTAAAACAGAACTCACTACTGCTATCAATAAAGAGGTATCCGACAGAAAAGCTGCAGATACTCAAGTAAGAACTGACCTTGAAGCTGCAGTTGAATTAGTTGCTGAAGACTTAAGAGGTGCAGATACTACTCTCCAGAATAATATCACTAAAGAAGTCAATGACAGAAAAGCTGAGATTACAAGAGTAGAGAAGTTAATTTCAGATGAAGCTGCAACAAGAGCTCAAGCAGATACTACTGTGAATGCCAAAGTAGATTCCCATATTGGTAATAAATCTAATCCTCATGGAGTAACTAAAGCTCAAGTGGGATTGGGTAATGTTAACAATACATCAGATGCAGATAAACCAGTATCTACTGCTCAAGCTACGGCTATTGCAGATGCCAAGGCTGCAGGTACCAATGCTCAAACCAATCTTACTACTCACATGCAGAACATGAGTAATCCTCATGGAGTAACAAGAGACCAGTTGGGATTGGGTACTACTGCTGAGATTATCTTTAAGAAGGTATCTGCTCCTTCTGGTTTATGGAAAGAATCTGACGAAAGACTTAAGACTTTCATTAAACCCTTAGAACATACTCTTGATGAAATCTGCTCTATACCTACGGATTCATTTATGATTCGAGGTAATCATGATATAGGTACAATTGCTCAGACAATCGAAAAATATTTTCCAGAATTAGTTTCTGAGAATAAGGTTAAACCCGAAACAGTTCCTAATCCAGAAGCCTTCGAAAAGGTAGAAAAGGATGGAGAAACCTATATCCTGGTTAAAGAGGTAGATTATTCTAAGATGTCAGTATTGGCAATCGAAGGTATCAAACTTCTGAAAGCTGAGATTGATGAGTTAAGAGAAAAACTTTTGTTCACAAACTTAGATTAATATGGGTGAGATAGCAACATGGAGTGCTGTCAAAACTAAAGTAGGCCTTGGTAAGGATTCAAACGAATGCCCTACCAAGGCTGAATTGTTGGCACTCTCTCCTACAGGAACGGGAGAAAATTACGTTGGCTTGGAATTAACCAATGCCAGTTCCTATGGAAACAATGAAACAGTACAACTAAGCGATATTCATAAGGTAACTTATAAGTATTCTTTTGCTGCCGTAAATACAAATTTCAACTTTCCTGCATTAGGTGGGAAACCTACTCCAGAGTTTATTAGTATAGGCTCTACCAGACAAAAGTATTTAGATGGAGTTGCTTCTGGTTCTCCAGAAAATATTTCATATAACATTAGCAGTACTGTACCAGATTGGCTAAATGTGAATAACGGTACTTGGACTGCTACAGAAAATACTTCATTAAGTCAACGTTCTACTAACGTAACATTTACTCAAGGTCTTTCTGGTAAAACCATAACTGTTAGTATGGTTCAAGCTGCAGGAGTTGAAACTTGGGAATATAATTTCAGTGTAGAAAAATCTAGTTTGAGTTTTTCTGCATTGGGCGGAGTATCTACTACTGGAGATGGGTATATTAATATCTTTTCTAATAAACAGCGTTACATTAACGGTAAGGTTTCTGGTTCTCTAGTAACTGTATCATATTCTTCGAATGATTTCCCAGATTGGTTATCTTATCAAATTGAGCCAAATAATTCTGTAAAGGCTGTAGCTACAGAAAATAAATCAGAGAGTAATAGGTCTTTTATAAGAACTGTAACTCAGGCAGAATCTGGTAAAAAAGTAACCATCACTTATAACCAAGCTGCGGGTGTAAAAACCTATGGTACACCTACTGTATATTTAGGAAGCATCGCTGATATCCCTGCATCTGGAGGAACTGCAGCTACACCTACTTATACTTATTCTCAACTTTGGGGATGGAATGGTAAAACCAATGATGGTGGTACTATAAGTTCTGGAGCTTCAGTAGTATGGTCTGAAAATATCTCTGGTTCTAATCTTGGCACAACTGCAAAGGCTAGAACTAAATTAGGAAGCCGTACATTAACCGTTACTCTTAATGGTAAATCTGGCAATGCTTCAATTGATATATACCAAGCAGAGAATAAAATAACTAACGTAACTCAGGGTACATGGGTAGTTTCTATTTCGGCAAACCCAAGTACATTTACTGAGCAAGGTGGTACATCACAAATCTCTGCAAGTGCAAGGGCAAGTAGAACTAACCATTGGTCTTCAGGTGCAACTAGTGCAGCATCTGATGCTACAGGTACTCCTACTCTTAGTATACCTACTGCTAGTACTGGATTCAGTTTATCGGGTACTACTTTGACCGTTGCAGAAAACACAACTGCAAATCAAAGAAGCGTAGTAGTAAGGGCAACCATGGATACTGTATATAAAGAAGTTACGGTAACTCAAAGTGCATACTTAGTAGAATGGCGGTATACATTCACCGCTTCACCAACTACTTTAAACTTTGATGCTTTGGGTACTGCTAAGTCTATTACTATTACTAGTTATCGTGAAAAGTATATTAATGGTTCTTTGGTAGAGGGTTCTAGAGAAAATGTAAGTTATATACATGCAACAAGTACTGAACATATTGGAACTGTACTAGGAACAAGTATTAGTATGCAAGAGAACCAAACTACTTCTACAAGGAGTGGCCAAGTATCATACGAACAGAATGGTTCTAATAAAGTGATTCGTATCACTTGTAATCAGGCTGCAGGTACAATATCTACTCGAGATGTATTAGAGGTAGTAGATAATTTTGGTGATTCACCTGCTGTAGGAGGAAGTATTTTTGGTTTGGTTAAGTCGGGATATTATGATGTAATTAATGGTAAGGATTCTACTTGGCATAATGTTACACCAACTCTAAAATCCAAATCTTCATACATTACCAATGTAGAAATTACCAAAGCTTCTGGAGATGGTTATAATATAGGAATTACTCTGTCTGAAAATACTTCTGAATCTTCTCGTAGAGCAAGTCTTACTTTAACCTATGGTAGTAAAGAAATAGAATTAGCTTGTACCCAGGCAGGTGCAAGTATTGGTTATAATTATTACTTTGAAGTTACTTCTGATTTTCCTTCTGTGGCTGCTGCAGGTGCAACTCCCAAGGCTGTAATTAAATCCAGAAGGTATAGAGTTGTAAACGGAGTAGAAGAATCATCTTATACACTAGTAGATGTATCATTATTCAGTAAACCGAATTGGACTGGTGTCTTATCCTCTAAAGTTTCTAGTACTACAGGTCCAGGAGCCGATTATGATGTTACTCTTCCCGTGTATGAAAATACTTCCGAAAGTGTACGAAATGGTGCAGTTGTATTACAACAGTCTGGTAGTAATAAACGAATTACTCTTTTGATTAATCAATCTCCAGCTGTAGTAACTTGGGATTATACTTTCAGTATTTATTCGCCTTCATCTAAGATACTGAATGTACCTGCTAAGACGATAAACCCTGATACTATAATATGTAATTCTTACAGAACGAAGGTAATCAATGGTACACAAACTTCAACTAAAGAATTTGTAGAAGTAACCATTGACCCAATCGAAGAATCCTGGTTAGAAGTTACCAAAAACAGTAATGACCAGACTCAAGCTGAGTTATTCGTAACTTGCTTAGAGAATAAAGTATCTTCAATTAGAAGTGCTACTGTAACAATTAGACAAGTAGGTACAAGTAATCTTGACCAAGTAGATATCAACCAATCAGCTGCAACTGTATCCTATAATTATTATATTGGTTTTAATAGTAATCCCGATGTAGGGGGATATTCCATGAATTGGGAATATACTCAGTTTGGTTCTAGTCATGGTCAATCTATAGATTTAAAATGTTGGAGAAAACCAGTAATTAATGGTATAGAATCTGATACTGAGGAAGCTGCAGAATACGAAGTTATTTTTAGTGGAGTTGGTATAGATTCCTTTACAGTTACAAATACACCGTTATCATATGACCCAACTATAACTACCGTAAGGGCATATCCTAAGTCTATCAATGGTTCGGTATTCGATTTAAAGGGTACAGTACAATATAGGATAGCCGATTACCCAAGTAAATCTGCTTATCTGTACCTTACTCATAAACCAGTAGCAACTGTAAAGAGGTGGACCTTCCAATGGTATGACCAAGTTGAAAGTGTAACTATGAAGAATGTAAGTCATGATTCTAGTGCAGGTAGCATTTCTCCTATAACCATAATTTCTAAATGTGAGTACTTACTTGCTAGCAATCAATCCCAGGTTGCCTATACAGAGTATATAAAACCTCATGAAGACGAAGATACTGCAACTCCAGTAAGTTGGGGTAGGTTAGTAGAAAACGGTCAAACTGCCCAAAACAATTATGACTACGCTTATTTGGTAGATGAGAATAAGGAAGATTATGATAGGCAGGCTACCAGGACCTTTACTCAACCGGGTAATCCATCAAATAAAAGGTTATACCTATACGTAACTCAGACTAAACCCGTAACTATTAAACAAGAGTTTCATGCAGAGTTGGGTAACTATTACTTTTACGGTGATAGTAATCAAATCCCCCTTGTTTACCAATGGTATAGCCCAGATTCTTCAGATATTATTGACATAGGGGATATGACTCCTGGAGGATATACCGGAGTTTGGTGTAACTTACCTGCTACTGGAGTAATAAATTGCATGATTACTGGAAAGCCTCAAACTGGTAAACCTATGAAAGCTAGACTAAGTAATCTTCAAGCAAGAACCATTGAGGATTTTGATAGTAGTAGTCCCACAGAAATCAATAAGGGTTTGTCAGTAGGTTATTCTCAACAAGATTATAAGTTAGGTATAGTAATGGGTGTTGGTATGGAAAGTTATTTTCAATTAACTCCAAGTATCCTTAGTGAGTCTGGCGAATACGGTGGAGGAATACAAATCCAAGTAACTTTAAAACAAACTTATAATGGTTACGATGGAGATTCTATTGCCGATATTACCTTAATACCTAAGGATTCAAATCTTCCAACTCTATATCTTAACATAGCCTGGGGGAAATCCATAGGAGTCTACAGAAAGTTTAAAGATACGATACTATGGCATTATTAATGTATACGGCCGTATACAAATAACCTAAAAAAATTTATCATTATGTTTAACAACTTAAAACTCAAAAATCATGGGAGTAGAAGTTAAATCTGGCGGTGAGGGCGTAATCGTCGCTGACCGCGGTTGTAATGATGGTTGCTGTTGTAATGGACGCAATTCAGGCTGGGGCTCCGGTTGGGGTGCAGTCGGTGGTGCATTGGTAGGTGGTGGCTTTGGTGCTGCTGCAGTTTCTGTATGGGACAAAATCAATGACACTAAAGCTGACATTCAGAAAGTAGAGTCTACTGTTCAGGAAGCAAAGGCAGGTATCTATAAAGATATTTCTGATGCTGCTAGAGGAGTAACTCAGGAAATCAGCGGAGTTGCAAAAGATGTTGCTGGTGTTGTTAACAATCGTTTCACAACGGAAAGAGGACTTTGTGATTTGGGATACAAAACCAATTCCGATATCCGGGATTCTCGTGACCAAATGGGAGCAGGCTTCAAT
>ERZ652152.657-NODE-657-length-13225-cov-7.48018_pt1 | contig 13225 bp, 10 predicted proteins | sample MGYA00514757_ERZ652152 | MGnify/ENA metagenome assembly ERZ652152
GAGATGAGCGCTAGTCTCGTGGGCTCGGAGATGTGTATAAGAGACAGATATAAACAGTGGCCTGGAGGCGTTGGGCACTACCCCGCTCGCACACGGATGCAAGTTGATCGAACTGATTCCACGTCCTCAGATCACCTTGGAGAATATCGCGGAACTGGTTCCGGCATTCCGGACAGAGCTGGACAAGGTCCCTGTTTCACGAAAAGAGGAGATCATCGAAGCGGCAGAAATATTAATCAAGTATAGCGGCTACATCCGCCGCGAGCAGATCATCGCCGACAAGATAAACCGCCTGGAAAATATCCATATCAAAGGCAAGTTTGACTACAATGCGATCCAGTCTTTGTCTACGGAAGCCCGCCAGAAACTGACACGGATAGATCCAGACACGATAGCCCAGGCAAGCCGTATTCCGGGCATCTCACCGAGCGACATCAATATCCTTCTGGTGATGCTGGGACGCTAAACGTGGAATGTTCCACGTGAAACATTTACTTTAACAACAATAGCGTAAAAGACTGAAAATAGGATAGAAACAGATGCAAAAAGCAATGAGCGCAACCGAGGAACATATAAAAACAATCCTTTCCGTCATACCGGAATCGCCTGGCTGCTACCAATACTTTGACGAGAAGGGGACGATCATCTATGTAGGCAAAGCAAAGAACCTGAAGCGTCGCGTTTCCTCCTATTTCAACAAAGAACACGACAGCAACAAAACACGTGTCCTGGTCAAGCAGATACGAGACATCAAATATTTTGTTGTCGACACGGAAGAGGATGCACTTCTTTTGGAGAATAACCTGATCAAGCAATATCGTCCCCGGTACAACGTGCTATTGAAAGACGACAAGACCTATCCGTCCATCGTTGTCAAGAACGAATATTTCCCGCGCGTATTCCAAACCCGGAATATCGTACGGGACGGTTCGCGCTATTACGGTCCCTACCCTTCCATCTATACGGCAAAGGTCATGCTGCAAATGCTGAAAGAACTGTATCCGCTACGTACCTGCAAATATCCTCTTACTCCCGAATCCATTGCGAAAGGACGGTATAAGGTATGCCTCGAATACCATATCAAGCGCTGCAAAGGGCCTTGTGAAGGATTGCAGACATTGGAGGAATACCAGCAAAACATTTCCGAAATAAAGGAAATCCTACGCGGGAATATCTCGCAAATAAGCAAACATCTGTATGAAGAGATGCAGAAACTGGCAGGAGAATTGCGGTTCGAAGAAGCACAGAAGATCAAAGAAAAGTATGAAGTCATCGAGAATTACCGCTCCAAATCGACAGTGGTCACCCCGATGCTCCACAATATAGACGTATTCTCACTGGCCGAAAACGAGAATTCCGCCTACATCAATTACCTGCATATCGGCAACGGAGCGATCGTGCAAGCCTATACATTCGAATATAAAAAGCGTTTGGACGAGTCGAAAGAGGAGTTGCTCAGCTTGGGGATCATCGAAATGCGCAACCGCTTTAAAAGCACTGCACGCGAAATCATCGTTCCTTTTCCGTTGGATATAGAACTGGAAAACGTTTCGATCACCGTTCCGCAGCGCGGAGATAAAAAGAAGCTGGTGGAATTATCGGAAATGAACGTGAAGCAGTATAAGGTCGACAAGCTGAAACAGGCGGAGAAACTGAACCCGGAGCAACGCAGCACACGTCTTTTAAAAGAGATACAGGAGACGCTCCATCTCCCCAAATTACCGGCTCATATCGAGTGTTTCGACAATTCCAATATACAGGGAAGCGACGCGGTAGCTGCGTGTGTCGTCTTCAAAATGGCGAAACCATCGAAAAAAGATTACCGGAAATACAACATCAAAACGGTTGTCGGCCCGGACGACTATGCCTCCATGAAAGAGGTCGTACGTCGCCGCTACCAGCGTGCCATCGTCGAAGAGACTCCCCTGCCCGACCTGATCATCACCGACGGTGGAAAGGGGCAAATGGAAGTCGTACGCGAAGTGATCCAGGACGAACTGCACTTGGACATTCCGATAGCCGGGTTGGCAAAAGACGGGAAACACCGGACTTCGGAACTCCTGTTCGGCTTCCCTCCCGAAACGATCGGCATGCCGATACAAAGTTTCATGTTCAAATTCTTCACGCAAATACAGGACGAGGTGCATCGTTTCGCCATCACTTTCCATAAGGATAAGCGCAGCAAAAGCCAGACAAAATCCGAATTGGATACGATAAAAGGGATCGGAGAAAAGACAAAAGTATTACTTTTACGTCATTTTAAGAGCGTAAAACGAATACGTGAAGCCGGCTTCGACGAACTGAAAGAGGTAATCGGAGAAGCCAAAACAAAAGCATTATTAAATGGTTTAAAATAAAGATATGAGAACATTGATACAACGGGTACAGCATGCCTCCGTAACCATAGACGGACAGCTGAAATCCAAAATCGGGAAAGGTCTGCTCGTACTGGTCGGTATTGAAGACCGCGACACGCAAGAAGATATCGAATGGTTGTGCAAGAAGATTGCCAACCTGCGCATCTTTGACGATGAAAACGGCGTTATGAACCGTTCTATCGTCGAAACGGAAGGCGAAGTGATGGTGGTCAGCCAGTTTACCCTGCACGCCTCCACAAAGAAGGGAAACCGCCCTTCCTATATCCATGCCTCCAAACCGGACATAGCCATTCCGATGTACGAAGCTTTTTGCGCCGAGATGGGCCTGCAGATCGGAAAGGAAGTACAGACCGGCACGTTCGGCGCCGACATGAAAGTGGAACTGGTGAACGATGGGCCTGTCACGATCTGGATCGACTCACAAAACAAAGAATGAAAAGATATGGCAGAAATTACGCTTAAACAGGCACAGGAGCAGGTGGACAGCTGGATCAAAACGTATGGTGTCCGCTACTTCAACGAACTGACGAATATGACCATTCTGACCGAAGAAGTCGGCGAACTGGCCCGCATCATGGCCCGCACATATGGTGAACAATCTTTCAAGGAGAGCGAGAAACACCGCGATTTAGGCGATGAAATGGCCGATGTCCTATGGGTATTGCTTTGCCTTGCCAACCAGACAGGCGTCGACCTGACGGCTGCTTTCGAAAAGAACCTGCAAAAGAAAACGAACCGGGATAAAGAACGACATATAAACAATAAAAAACTATAAGATTATGGTACACGAACACGATCACGAATGTGGATGCGGACATCACCATCATGATGAAGACACCGAACATCTCCACACCAATAAATACCAGCAAGCATTCGCCAAATTCGAGGCGGCCGGCACAACGGAAGAAGTGACCGGACGGGTAAAGACACTGCTCGGAAAACATGGGAACGACAACTTCACTCCCGACGTTTTGAAGCAGATTCACGGTTTCATCGACCTGACTTCCCTCACCAGTATCGACACGAAAGAGAGCATCTGGAAACTGGTCGACAAGGTGAACGATTTCGAAGGAACCCGCCCCGACGTACCCAACGTTGCCGCCATCTGCACCTATCCCCTGTTTGTTGAGACGGTAAAAGAGGCCCTCTCCGCACAGGAGGTAAAGATTGCGTCCGTAGCAGGCGGTTTCCCTTCCTCGCAGACCTTCATGGAAATAAAGATTGCCGAGACAGCGATGGCCGTCATGCAGGGAGCCGATGAAATCGACGTTGTCATGAACTTAGGCTATTTCCTCGAAGAAAATTATGACGAACTTAGCGAAGAAATTCAAGAGATCAAAGAAAGCTGCCGTGATGCCAAACTGAAGGTCATCCTTGAGACAGGTGCTCTCCAGACTCCCGAAAGCATTCAGAAGGCGGCTGTCCTCGCAGTCTATTCCGGTGCGGACTTCATCAAGACATCGACAGGGAAAGGTTATCCGGGAGCCACTCCGGAAGCCGTTTACACGATGTGCCAAGTCTTGAAAAAGTACCATTCCATCACGGGAAAACGTGTCGGTATTAAAGTTGCAGGCGGTGTCCGCACGGCAGAAGAGGCTGTCCGCTACTATACCATCGTCAAGGAAGTATTAGGAAACGATTGGTTGAATAAAGACCTGTTCCGCATAGGAGCCAGCAGTTTGGTGGAAGACATCGAACACCGTCTGGGAAAATAAGAAGAAAAGCAACGGGATATTTCTCACAAACCCATAGTCTTTTCTTCCAAAGATAACGACATAAATTCGGCTACACCCGGATGTTCCCACCTGCTACACCCGGATCTACCTTAAACGAACACCCGGATGCAGGGATCGCCTACATCCGGGTGTCGTCGTGTTTATATAAGCAGTTTATTCATCTTTCTCTGTATCTTCCGGAAGTTTTTCCAAGGTGCTATGCGCATTCAAGGGAGAGACAACAGAACGTCCCAACTGACTTTCCAATTGCTGCCTGGCCACTTTGGCGACCTTGCCGCCTTCCATCGCTACAGAGGCGTTTTCATCGAAATTTTGAGGGTTCTTTACTTGCGAAAGTTCCGTTGTGGAGGCTTCGGCAAGCATATTCAAGATCAACTCCGTATTAGTCATATTATCCCGGAGGTTTTCTTTCTTAAGCCCCTTATACGCCTTATATTCTTTCGTTGTCTTATCAGACCAAGTCTTTGTGATAATATCGGTCAAAAAAGCGAACTGTACCCCTTCTTCCATTCCACAACGCTTCCATTCGTCCGTCAGATTCTTACGGATCTCAATGCTTTTTAATCGTTGATTGATCCAGCTGTCAGAGTATCCCAAACGTTTATATTCCCACATAGCACGATCTATCGTCAATTCAGGATCCTGCAATTCATCGATTCTTTCACTGGCAATCTGCGCCATCCACCCTTTAAAAGGTTCGGCTTTGGGAGAAGGGACAGATTGAATCAGGCGGAAAAGTTGTTCGGTATCGGCAACATCGGTAAGACGTTTCTTTCCATCTTCGGCAACCAATTTCAACTGGTTACAATTTGTAACCGTTTCATTTCCCTCCTTCTTCAACCGATTTTTCAATACTTTCCAATAATTTCGAGGATCAGGACTGTCGGTTAACACACCTATTACATCTACAATAGAAAAGTACCATTTTTCCAGTTCATCGTCCCAAACGGTCCGGACTTTACGCTCTTCGAAGAGCTTAATCGCTTCTTTTTTTGTCATAGTCACTGTTTTTAAGTAATATCTGGCAAAGATACTGATAATAAAGCAGCAAACCTAAATTTCCTTCGGCATATTTATCAAATTGATTTTCAACCAATAACGTATTAAATGAAAAGAAAAGTGTGATAGAGAGTGACACAGGAGTGATAGATGAAAAGGGCATCTATCACACTCAATACATGTTGATATACAAAGGATGCAAGAAAAAAAGTGATAGAGTGACAGTAAATACGCGAAAATCTATTTACGGCGCTCTACGATGTAATCGGCAAGCAGCAGCAAACCTTCGCGTGCTTCCGATTCAGGAAGTGTCATCAAAACCTCGACCGCTTTGTCATGATATACCTGCATACGCTGTTCAGCATATTCGATTCCCCCGTTCGCTTTCGCAAAATCAATCAGCAAATCTATATTCTCTGTGGTAAAGTCTTTTTCATTTATGATATGAAGGCAATGTTCTGCCTCTTCTCTCCTACCCGTCTGCAACGCGTGCAGCAAGGGGAGCGTGACCTTTCCCTCCCGGATATCGTTGCCGGTCGGTTTGCCGATATTCGCTTCTTTGAAGTAGTCGAAGATATCATCTTTGATCTGGAAACAGTAACCTAAGTATTCGCCGAACTCACGGCATTTTTCCACCATTTCACCGGATGCCCCGGCAGAGATGGAACCGATCTCGGCACAAGCGGAAAGCAGCATGGCCGTCTTTTTCCGTATCACCTGCATATAGCAGGATTCGTCGATGATGCTTTCTTCGGCCGTTTCCAACTGCTTGATCTCCCCTTCCGAAAGATCGCGTCCGAGATTGAAAACAATACCTATGATTTGCAGATTACCTGTCTGGATAGAACGGATCAACGCGGTGGAAAGGACATAATCGCCCACTAAGACAGAAATGCGGTTATCGAATATGGCATTCAAGGAAGGAACCCCGCGACGCTGTTTTGTCTCGTCGATCACATCATCATGAATCAGTGTGGCAGTATGAAGCAGTTCCAACAGAACAGCCGAATTGATCGTATTATCCGTTACCTGCCCACATGCTTTAGCCGTCAAAAGTACTAATAAGGGGCGGACATGTTTTCCGCTCGCATTCAGTATCTGGTCAATAGCTGATTGCAAACGATTCGTTTCGCTTCGCAGCGAAGCAGCAAACTCATCATTAAAACGTTTAAACTCTACGGCAACCGGTTGTTCTATTTTACTTCTATCCTTCATAATTGATCCTAAGATGCGCAAAAGTAACAAAAAGTATCGAGTAAGCGAGTTTTTTCGTACATTTACCGACAATTGTCACACTAAAACGTGTTAAAAGAGATGAAGTTATTCCTCATAGATGCATATGCATTGATTTATCGGTCTTACTACGCTTTTATCAAGAACCCGCGTATCAACTCCAAAGGCATGAACACTTCGGCCATCTTCGGTTTTATCAACAGCCTGGAAGATGTCCTGAAACGTGAAAACCCGACCCATATTGCGGTAGGCTTCGACCCGAAAGGTCCGACTTTCCGCCACGAAGCCTACGAACAGTACAAGGCGCAACGGCAAGAGACGCCGGAAGATATCCGCAAGTCGGTCCCTTTCATCAAAGACATCATAGAAGCCTACAATATCCCGATACTGGAAGTTCCGCGCTATGAGGCCGACGATGTTATCGGCACGGTTGCCAAGCAAGCCGAAAAAGAAGGTTTCGAAGTATATATGATGACACCTGACAAAGACTACGGCCAGCTGGTATCCGAACATATATTCATGTACCGCCCCCGCTTCGGCGGTGACTACGAGATTATGGGCGTACCCGAAGTACTGGACAAATACGGCCTGACATCCGTCGACCAGGTGATCGACCTTTTAGGACTGATGGGCGACAGTTCCGACAACATCCCCGGATGTCCGGGTGTCGGTGAAAAGACCGCCCAGAAATTATTGGCCGAATTCGGAACGATCGAAAATCTTTTGGAGAATACCGACAAGCTGAAAGGCTCCCTTCAAAAGAAGGTCATGGAGAACATGGAGCAGATCCGCTTCTCCAAATTCCTGGCAACAATCAAGACGGATGTACCGATCCGGTTCGATGCTGCCAAATGCATCCGTGAAAAGATGAATGAGGAACGTCTCGTAGAGATTTACACTGAATTAGAATTCAGAACATTTATTAACAGAATGAGCGGAGAGCCGGAAAAAGTCAAAACGGAGTCCAAAACAGCACCGGCGCCAGCAAAAGCCGATACAAGAAAAAAAGCAGCTCCGGCAGGCCCGATTCAAGGCTCGCTCTTTGAAGAATTTGCGACCGAACCTACGGCTGTTCCCAAATATTCGACTCTCGCGAACTTAAAGTCTACTCCTCACACCTATTATCTTGTTGATACAGAGGAAAAAAGAATAGAATTAGGGCGGTTTTTGAACGAACAGGATTTTTTTGCTTTTGACACGGAAACAGATGGTATAGATCCATTGAAGGCCGGATTGGTCGGAATGTCGTTCGCCGTGAAGGAAAACGAGGCCTGGTACGTCCCTGTTCCGGCAGCCCGCGAAGAAGCCGACAAAATTCTTGCCCACTTCTCCCCCGCCCTGCAGAATCCGAAATCTCTCAAGATCGGACAAAATATAAAATTCGACATCCTTGTCGTCCGCAAATATGGAATCCGGATAGCCGGCCCTCTATTCGACACGATGATCGCCCACTACCTTCTGAATCCCGAACTGCGTCACGGTATGGACTACCTCGCCGAAACATACCTTAAATATAAAACAGTACGGATCGAGGAACTGATCGGCCCGAGAGAAAGGAAACAACTTACCATGCGTGACGTCCCGGTTGTCCAAGTAGCCGAATATGCCGCCGAGGACGCGGACATCACGCTCAAGCTGAAAAACTATTTTACCCCCTGTCTGGAAAAAGAAGGACTCGAATCGCTTTTTTATGACATCGAGATGCCTTTAATATATGTATTGGCTGAAATGGAATATACGGGAGTGACGCTTGACACCGTCGCCTTGAAACAATCGTCCGAGGAACTGACGACCGCACTCAAGAAGTTGGAGAAAGAGATCTACGAACTGGCAGGAATGAAGTTCAACATCAATTCTGCCCGCCAGGTCGGCGAAGTCCTTTTCGATCACCTCAAGATAGAAGAGAAAGCGAGGAAGACAAAGACAGGCAGCTATAGCACGAGTGAAGAAATACTGGAAAAAATGCGTTCCAAACATCCCGTCGTGGGAAAGCTGCTCGAATATCGAGGGCTGAAGAAGCTGCTCAGCACCTATATCGATGCCCTACCCGAACTGATCAACCCGGAAACCGGCAAGATCCACACGTCCTACAACCAAGCAGTCACCTCGACCGGCCGCCTCAGTTCCACCAATCCGAACCTGCAAAACATTCCGGTACGCGATGAGTTGGGACGTGAAATCCGGAAAGCCTTTACAGCCGAAAACGAAGACTGTATTTTCTTCTCCGCCGACTATTCGCAGATCGAACTTCGCATCATGGCCCATCTGAGCCAGGATGCCCACATGATAGAAGCCTTCCGCAGCGGAGCCGACATTCATGCCGCCACAGCCGCCAAGATATACGGTATTCCGGTTGAAGAAGTCACTTCCGATATGCGTCGGAAAGCGAAAACGGCCAATTTCGGCATTATCTACGGAATCTCTGTTTTCGGGTTGGCCGAACGGCTGAGCATCCCACGCGCAGAGTCAAAAGAGTTGATCGAAGGATACTTCAAAACCTATCCAGACATCCGTGCATACATGGACGAAAGCATCGAGGTGGCGAAAGAAAAAGGATATGTAGAGACGATCTATAAGCGCAAACGTTTCCTGCCGGATATCAACTCCCATAACGCGATCGTACGGGGATATGCCGAACGAAACGCGATCAACGCTCCGATCCAGGGCAGTGCAGCCGACATCATCAAAGTTGCCATGGTTCGCATCTTCAACCGCTTCGAAACCGAAGGTCTGAGGAGCAAGATGATCCTGCAGGTACACGATGAATTGAACTTTAACGTCTACAAAGACGAATTGGAAAAAGTGAAACAAATCGTGTTGGATGAAATGGAAAATGCAATCAAACTGCAAGTTCCCTTGATCGCCGACTGCGGTGAAGGGGTAAACTGGCTGGAAGCGCATTAACAAAAACACATAAAGTTTATAAATCACAGCATTTATACACTATCTTTGTCGTGAAATTTATTGCAAGGAGTTGCAATATCACATAGTAAAACAGAAGCGTTATCATATTGTCCTTAAGCAAGAAAATCGCCAATTTTTCATCCAGCAAGGACAGTAGACAACAATTGCCTCACGTTTTTTGTATATATATACATAATATATAAACATCAAGCGTGGGCTGTTGTCTATCTGCTGGATAGGTGTTTGGCGATACCTCTTGCTTGGATAGATGGCAGTTCCCACGCTTTTATTATATTTTCCGTCTTAGGGGGACAGATGGAGCAATTGGAAAATTATGTATTTCATATTCCCTGACAATCTTCCGGCATCCGTACAAAAAGCAGCGTTCGAATTCACATCCGGACAGTTCCCCTTGTATCGTTACATAACACCGGATACAGAGATACTGAATCGGGGTATTTCAATCGCTATCCCGGATGAAGCCAGCCACATCCGTTCCATCCGCCTCACGACATCACTGAGCCATTTCACTTACTATTACCCCGAAAAAGGATATAAGATCGCGCAAGGTATCCATCTTCCCCCTTTCCGGGTTCCGGCAGTCGGAGATCTCTATGCAAACGGCGTGATCATACAGGCTGGAGCAGATTCTCCCGGTCAGCATATAGAACCCGATATAGCCCCTTATAAAGGTTCGGTAATGGAGATACGGGAACAGACACTCGATTATTTCGATGCCTTGATCTATTGCGAGTCCATTTCCGAAGGGACCTTAGACAACTGGCATCTGCCGGATATGCTCAATCTGGTATTACTGCACACCAGGCAACGGGAATTCAACATGTTCCTCGCCAAGTATCAAGGAACTTTTTTATACGACGAGGAATACTGGTGCAAAGACAACAGCGTGATCGATCTGGGAGTAGCATTCAATATGGCAAACAGCCGCCTCGCTATATGCCCCAAAAAGGAAAAGCGGCAGGTTCGGGCCATACTGGATTATTAAAAGACTCAAATTCCTCTCCCGCTTATTCGCCCAAACAATATTTTCTATATCCGGTTCGCCTGTATCCGGCAACATAAATACAAAAGATTGTATATCTTTGCAGTCTGGAAACAAAGTTTGAATAAATCATAACAACAAAATAGAATGGCATTACAATGTGGCATCGTAGGACTTCCCAACGTAGGAAAGTCTACTCTTTTCAATTGCTTATCGAATGCAAAAGCACAGTCTGCTAACTTCCCGTTCTGTACGATCGAACCGAATGTCGGCGTGATCACCGTACCGGACGAACGTTTGAACAAACTGGCAGAAATCGAACATCCCCAGCGTGTTATCCCTACTACGGTGGAAATCGTAGACATCGCCGGCCTTGTAAAAGGCGCCAGCAAAGGAGAAGGGCTGGGAAACAAATTCCTTGCCAATATTCGCGAAACAGATGCAATCCTGCATGTACTGCGTTGCTTCGATGACGACAATATTGTTCATGTGGACGGCCGTGTCGATCCGGTTCGCGACAAGGAAATCATTGACACCGAATTGCAGATCAAAGACCTGGAAACCATTGACAGCCGTATTGCCAAAGTGCAGAAACAGGCTCAGACAGGCGGTGACAAGCAGGCTAAAATCGCTTATGAAGTACTTTGCAAATATAAGGAAGCACTGGAACAGGGTAAAAGTGCCCGCACCGTTTCTTTCGAGACGAAAGACGAGCAGAAGATCGCACACGATCTATTCCTGTTGACCGACAAACCGGTAATGTATGTCTGTAACGTAGATGAAGCAAGCGCAGTCAACGGTAATAAATATGTGGATGCTGTCCGCGAAGCCGTAAAAGACGAAGGAGCTGAAATATTGGTCGTAGCGGCCAAGATCGAAAGCGAGATTGCCGAATTCGACACCTACGAAGAACGCCAGATGTTCTTACAGGAGATCGGTTTGGAAGAATCCGGCGTTGCCCGTCTGATCAAGTCCGCTTACAAACTCCTGAACCTGCAAACATTCCTGACCGCCGGTCCCGACGAATGTCGTGCCTGGACTTTCCATAAAGGATGGAAAGCCCCGCAATGTGCCGGTGTGATCCATACCGACTTCGAAAAAGGCTTTATCCGCGCCGAAGTCATCAAATATGAGGATTATATTTCCTACGGTTCGGAATCTGCTGTAAAAGAAGCCGGAAAGATGAGTGTCGAGGGAAAAGAATATATCGTTCAGGACGGCGATATCATGCATTTCCGCTTTAATGTGTAATTACCTAAAACAAAATACATTATGATTGATAAAACCAGTACAGCATTAATAGTGGCCTTGATAAGTATCTTAGGGCTTACCAGCTGCATACGATACAACGTTGCAGAACCATTAGACCGTTTCAGCAGTCCCGAAATGGGAACTGCCGACGGTAATGAAATAACCGTGACAGCCGGATCGACCTGGTTTGCTGAAGGAGAATATGAGAACTTTATACTTACCGGGCAAGCTCTCACCGGGGAAAATGCGGAAGCGGCCTTGTTGTTCCATCATACCGACGGGAAATCAGGCTATGAGGTAGCATTCCGGAACGGAGCCATCGACGGCACACGTAAAAGCGGCAGCCTCACATCCGTGCGTAACCTCTACCGTTCATTAGCTGAAGACGGGAAGTGGTTCGACTTTGAAATTGCTGTACGCGGGCATAACATAATGATTGCCATAAACGATACGGTAGTAGTATGCTATACCGAACCCGAACACCCCTATCGTACAAAAGAGTATGCCGGGCGCTTGCTCAGCCGCGGTTCTATTGCACTAAAAGGTATGAGCGGTGATGTAACCTTTCGTAACCTCAACATGACCCGCTTGGAAAAAGACGCGGTCAATGAGGCAGACACAATGCCACGGATAGACGAACAGAACGATGCTGTGATCCGTTTCCAGCAGCAAAACTTCCCCGTGATAGATTACCACGTGCATTTGAAAGGCGGCCTGACGAAGGAGATGGCGCACGCCATGTCAATGAACTACGGTATCAACTACGGTGTGGCTCCCAATGCCGGTGAGGGTGGCGTAGGCCGTATGCTTGCCGATGACAAGGAAGTGTACGAATACTACAACGAAGTAAAAGACATGCCATTCCTGCGCGGTGTGCAAGGTGAAGGCCGTAAGTGGACAGCCACCTTCTCTCAGAAGGCTTTAGGCGTATTCGATTATCTCTTTACCGACGGAATGACCATTGTGGACCATAAAGGACGTCTGTCAAGGATATACCGCCCCGAAGAGGTACACTACGACGGTGTTACCAAAGAACAATATATGGATCACTTGGTGGACCAGACCGTCAAGATCCTTACCAATGAGCCGGCCGACATCTATGCCAATCCTACCTTCCTGCCGGAAGAGTTGAATGCAGAGTATGCCAAATACTGGACCGATGAGCGTATCGACCGCGTCCTGGATGTATTGAAAAAACATAACATTGCACTCGAAATCAACGCACGCTACAAAATTCCAAGCTTCGACATCATCCGCAAAGCGAAAGAGCGTGGAATCAAGTTCACCTTTGGGACGAACAATGTCGATGCCGATTTCGGCAAACTGGAATATTGCCTGCAAGCCGTCGACGAATGCGGTCTGACAGCAGAAGATCTCTGGTTTCCGACTATGAGCGTACGCGGTACTCGCGAAGTGGTGCTGTATAATAAGTGGTAAAATCTTCTCTTTACAAATAATTTTCATTTTCAGGTGCGCTGTCTATACTTAATCAACAGCACACCTGTTGTTTTATAGATACTCCTATCACATTCTATGGAATATTAGAAAGTGACCAAACTTATCCTCTACAGCAAAGCTGGCCATCTCCTGCTGGACGAACCGTTCAACGCCTCTCCTATTGCTGCAGAAGAAATACGTATGCACATCACCGAAAGCGCCCGGACAAGAGGCATTATCTTGATAGACCACAATTTCAGGGTAGTGCACAAAATAGTAAACCG
>ERZ652152.660-NODE-660-length-13175-cov-12.9069_pt1 | contig 13175 bp, 11 predicted proteins | sample MGYA00514757_ERZ652152 | MGnify/ENA metagenome assembly ERZ652152
ACACCCTAGAGTTCGTCGGCAGCGTCAGATGTGTATAAGAGACAGGTGCAGGTGGTGCAGGTGCCCACCCTGCCCCAAAAGGACGAGGCGGGCGAGCCCATCCGCACCGACGGCAAGCTGGTGTTGGAACACCCGCTGACGGCCGCCGACCTCGGCGACGGTGCAAAGACTGCCGCCGGAGAGCGGGAACTGCTGGCCGGTGCGCAGCTGCTGCATCACCCCTCGGCGGGCAGCCTGTACCTGAACTTCTACTACGACCTCGGCCATGTGAAGCCCGAGAACATGCAGTACCTTGACCTGCTGACCGATGTGCTGGACGAGCTGGACAGCAGCGCACATACCGCCCAGCAGCTGAACACCCTGCGCAGCACCTGGCTGGGCGACAGCCGCGTGCAGCTGGATATCTGGACCGGCCGGCAGGAGGGTGCACCCTGCCACGCAAAGCTGAGCCTGTGCCTGAGCCTGCTGGAACGCAGTCTGGAAAAGGCCGTGGAGCTGGGCGGCGAGTGGCTGTATGACACCAGGCTCACCGGCCCGGCGGCCGAAGCAGCCTTTGCCCGGGTGCTGAGCCAGCAGAAGCTGAACATGGAACAGCAGTTCATCCAACAGGGCAACGCCTACGCGGCCACCCGCGCCAGCGCCCACTACTCGGTGGACGGCGCGGTGAGCGAGCGCTGCAGCGGCGTGAGCTACTACAAATTCCTGTGTGACCTGCTGGCCAAGGCCGACTGGGCCGCGCTGGGTGCAAAGCTGGACGCCCTGCGCACCGAAGTGCTGCAGAACGCACAGCTCACCGTGAGCCTGTACGGCAGCGAGGATGCCCTTGCAAAGCTGCGCAGCCTGCTGCCGGGCAGCCGCTTCGCCGCCGAGGGTCGCCGCGAAGCTGTGCCCTACACCGAACCGCTGACCCCGCCGGTGAACGAAGCGTTCATCATTGATGGCGGCGTGAACTATGATGTACTGGTGTGGCCCATGGAGCGCCGCAGCGACCGCAAGGTGCTGGCCCGGGTGATGAGCTACGAATACCTGTGGCACAACATCCGCGAGGTGGGCGGTGCTTACGGCACCGGGATGCTTTCCTCCGACGGGGTGGAGTACCTTTACACCTACCGCGACCCCCATGTGAAGGAGAGCTACGACACCTTTGCCAAGGGCCCGGCCGAGCTGGCCGCACGGGACTACACCGAGAAGGACCTGAACGACTTCATCGTGGGCACGGTGGCAAAGCTGGATACGCCCCGCAAGCCCCGCGCCGAAGCCCGGGAGACAGACCGCCGGTTCTTCTGCGGCATCACCGACGAGATGATGACGGCCGACCGCAAGGCCCTGTGCGCTGTGGACGCTGAACTGCTGAAGGCGCAGGCCGCCGAGCTGGGTGCCGCCATGGCCACCGGCGTGCGGGTGACCTTTGGCAGCAAGGACGCTGTGGAAGCCGCGAAGGACCTGTTTGACACCGTGACGACGCTGTGAAAGCGAAAAAATAAAAGAAAATAAGCTTTGAAAATCACCGGGAAGGCACATGCTTTTCCGGTGATTTTTTTTTTTTTTTGCGCAAAGGGGAAAGAAAGGCGGCTGAGGGCTGCTTTTGTGGAAAATTGACAAAAAAGACACGAAAACTTTGGTGGGGTAAAAAATCCCGAAACTATTGAAACACATATAGGGGGGGGGGGGTATAATAAAGATGAGGCGGCCTTCCTCCGGGGAGGCACCCGGACAACAAAGAGGGCGAGGGATAAACAATGAGAAAAAAGAGTACGCGGTTTCTCAGTGCGGCGCTTGCGGCGTGCATGATGGTGTCCGCCCTGCCGGTGGGCGCATTTGCAGCGGCACCGGCTGCGGCCAGCACAGAAAGCGCAGTGAGCACGCAGGCGGAGGAAGACGCTGTTGCTATTGATGCGACAAACTTCCCGGATGGAGCATTTAGACAATATGTAGCAGATAATTTTGACAAAGATAAAGATGGTGCGCTGAACCAAACGGAAAGAAATGCCGTTAAGGAAATTGAGATAAGCAATAGCGGATGCACAAGCCTGCAGGGACTCAAATACTTTTCGAAGTTGACCGACCTATTCTGCAGTGACAATAATTTAACGGAACTGGACGTGAGTGAAAACCCGGAACTGGGGCGGTTGATATGCTATAACAACAGTTTGACGTCATTAAATTTGAACAAAAACACAAAACTTAGAAGCTTGAATTGCAACAACAACAAGTTGACAGTTCTGGATTTAAGGGAAAATAAAAGCTTGTCGTGGTTGCGGTGCAAGAATAATTGCCTGACATCGCTGGATTTGAGAACCAACCCCCAAATCGGGGATTTGCAGGTTGGTTCCCAACGCTACCAAATTCTGGCGAACGACGATCGGACATATGATCTGCATCAGCTGCCGGGGAAATTTGAGTTAGATGGCGTTACCACCGGCAGCTGGAAAGGCGGTACGGTTGACCCGGCAACATGGATTTTGAAAGCGAACAGCACTACAGTTACTTATAATTACGAAGTCGAAGATGATGGGTTTAATTTTCCTGTTACGCTGGATGTGCATTGGCACAACTACCAGTGGAAACATGACGGCACCGAACACTGGAAGGTGTGCACCACCGCAAACTGCCCGGGCATGACGGACGAACAGAGGGCTGAAGGCCCCCACACCTTTGCCAGCGCAAAAGATGCTGCCTGCGCTGACGGCTGCGGTTATACGCGCCCGCTGTACACCGTGACCGTTAAGAATGCTACAGCCATTCTGGGCGGCGAAGAACTGAACGCCCCTGTGGCCGCAGGCACCAAGGTGACCCTGACGGCTGACACCACCCCCGAGGGCAAGACTTTCCACGGTTGGAAGCTGTATAAAGTTGCCGCAGACGGCACCGTGACCGAAATTACCGACGAAGCAGAGCTTGCCAAGTTGCTGAACGGTGAGGGCCGCATCGTGACCCTGACCGTGCCTGCCTACAACGTGAAGGCTGTGCCGGACTACGATAGCATTCAGTATACCATTACCCCCAAAAACTGTACTGTGAATCCTGCCACCGCCGCAAAGGGCGATGTGATCACTGCCACCCCGAACGAGCAGGGCCCCGGCAAGAAGTTCACGGGCTGGACGGTGACCAAGACCGTCAACGGCGTGGTGACGGACATTACCGCAGACCTGCGCGACGTCAGCCAGAATGGCCTGATCATTGCAGAGCTGACCATGCCCGCCGCCGACGTGACCATTGAAGCGCTCTTTGACGATGTGCCCGAGCCTGACCCGAACCAGCCGGTCGTCACCGACGACGGCAGCGGCGATATCGTAGCCGGTGTGGTCATTGGCGGCATCGCGGCTGTGGGTGCTTACGAAGTGGGCACCGGCCTGTACCGCATTACCCAGATGGACGATGTGGCCATGCCCACGAACCGTCTTGCCCTTGCAAAGCTCCTGTGGGAGCGTGCAGGTAAGCCGGAACCGGAGAGCACGGCCCTCTACAGCGATATCAGCGCTGAGGACACCGACGCCCAGAAGGCTGCCCGCTGGGCCGTGGAGCAGGAACTGCTCAACGACGATGACAGTGTGGAAGGCGAACTGAAGTTCCATCCCGCTTTCCCTGTGAGCAAGCTGCGCGTCTGCCTGACCTGGGAGAAGGCAAAACAGAAGGGCCTGTTTGACAAGGCCGCCGAATAATCCCTGAAAAACCACAAAAGTGCCTGGTGATACGAAAAATATCGTCGGGCGCTTTTGCTTTTTGTAAAGAACCGGAAAAATTTTCGGCACGGGGTTGACGCGGTGCAAAAGCCGTGGTAAAGTAATGGGCGGAAAACACTGAAATGCTTTTCACAACACAGAAACGAGGTGGTCGTCATGGAACCTGCCGGTAGTAGCAGCACGTTATATCCCCGATCAGTGAACCAGACGGCAGCCTTTGGAAATGCCGGGAAATGGCCCTGCTGTGCGTGAACGCGCACGGCGTGTGTTCGTGTTCCCCTGCGTAGATGATTCAAGCTGCCGCCTGGAAAAAAGGAGGCAGCTTTTTATGTCTGAAATTTCGATCAACACCCTGAAGACCATGCTGGCGAACCTGGATGACGCCAAAAAGTACCAGAGCCTGCGGGACGTGATGGAGACCCTGCCCGCGCCGGACCTGGCCGCCGTGTTTGAAGACCTGCCCGCCGAGAAGCTCCCGGTGCTGTTCCGCCTGTGCCCGAAGGACCTGGCGGCAGACGTGTTCACCGAACTGACGCCCGAGACCCAGCAAAAGCTCATCGACGGGCTGACGGACACCGAGCTGAAGGCCGTGGTGGACGAGCTGTTCGTGGACGATGCCACCGACCTTGTGGAGGAGATGCCCGCCAATGTGGTCAAGCGCATCCTGGGCCAGGCAGACCCGGCCACCCGCCGCATGATCAACGAACTGCTCAAGTACCCCGAGGACTCCGCCGGCGGCGTGATGACCACCGAGTTCATGGAGCTGCGGCCGGACATGACCGTGGCGCAGGCCATGGATGCCATCCGCAAGAACGGCTTTGACAAGGAGACCATCAACAACTGCTACGTCACCGACGGCAGCCGCAAGCTGATCGGCGTGGTGTCGCTGCGGGCGCTGGTGCTGGCCAAGGACACCGCAGAGCCCATCCGCAGCCTGATGGACACCAATGTGGTCAGCGTGGGCACCACCACCGACCAGGAGGATGTCTCCAATCTGTTCGAGAAGTACGGCTTCCTGGCCATCCCGGTGGTGGATGCCGAGAACCGGCTGGTGGGCATCGTGACCATTGATGACGCCATCAGCATCCTGCAGGACGAGGCCAGCGAGGATATCGCCAAGATGAACGCAATCGGCCCGTCCGATAAGCCCTACTTCAAGCAGAGCATGTGGGACCTGTACAAGAGCCGCGCACCGTGGCTGCTGTTTCTGATGATCAGCGCCACCTTCTCCAGCCTGGTCATCCGGGGCTATGAAGATGCACTGGCCGCTGTGACCGTGCTGACCGCCTACATCCCCATGCTGACCGACGCAGGCGGCAACGCGGGCAGCCAGAGCACCTCCACCATCATCCGCGGCATGGCCGTGGGCGATATTCGCCCCCGCGACCTGCCCCGCATCCTGTGGCGTGAGAGCCGCGTGGCACTGCTGTGCGGCGGCACGCTGGCCGTGTGCAACTTTGCCAAGATGCTGCTGCTGGACCGCGTGGCGGCCCCGGTGGCGCTGGTGGTGTGCCTGACCCTGATCTGCACCATCCTGCTCTCGCAGCTGATCGGCGGCATCCTGCCGGTGGTGGCCGAAAAGCTGCATGTGGACCCCGCCGTGATGGCTTCGCCCCTGATCACCACCATCGTGGATACCACCACGCTGCTGGTGTATTTCAACATTGCAAAGGCACTGCTGAAACTGTAAAAACGCAAAGAACGAACTCCCTGCGCCCGCAAACGCGGCACGGGGAGTTTTCTTTTTATGTATTCCTGAAAAAACTTTTCAAAAAACACAAGGCAGACCTCAAAGCGCCGAAACAGGAAATGCAACAATTTGTAATCCTTTTGCAAGAATTCTGACACGTTTCCGGCACATTTGTCTGTTGGTTGCAAAAGCATGAAAAATTGTGATGCTTCAAGAAAAGCTTTTGTCAGAGTAGGCTTCCTTTTGTTGAAACCTCACAAAATATTTCCTTCAATCTTGTGAACTTGTTCTCTTGTCATTTTGCCCTGTGCGAAGGTATAATACACACAGGAATTACAGGTGTGTGCGACAATTACGCCTGTAGAAAATGCTGTATACGATTGAAGGAGAACACTATTATGAAAATGATTTCTCGTCGTGACTTCCTGAAGGCTTCTGCTGTTGTCGGCGCTGCCGCCGCCATGACCGCCTGCGGCGGCTCTTCCTCCAGCACTGCTGCATCCAGCGTGGCTTCTTCCACCGCTGCTTCTGCTGCTGCCACCAACGGCTCCGCCAACATTGGCGTGTGCATCTATCAGTTCGCTGATAACTTCATGACCCTGTACCGCACCGATCTGGAAGGCTATCTGAAGGACATGGGCTACTCCGTCACCATCATGGACGGCAAGAACGACCAGAACACCCAGACCGAGCAGATCAACACCTTCCTGCAGCAGGGTGTCGATGTCCTGATCATCAACCCCGTGCAGACCACTTCCGCACAGACCATCGTGGACACCGTTTCTCCTTCCGGCACTCCCATCGTGTTCATCAACCGTGAGCCCGACAAGAGCGTTCTGGATTCTTACGCAGACAAGTGCTGCTACGTCGGTGCTGACGCACGTCAGTCCGGTACTTACCAGGGCGAGCTGATCCTGGAGACCGAGACCCAGGGCGATATCAACGGCGACGGCGTGATCACCTACATCATGTGCAAGGGCGACCCCGAGAACATTGATGCACAGTACCGCACCGAGTACTCCATCAAGGCTCTGGAAGATGCCGGCAAGAAGGTGAACTGCCTGTACGAGTACCTGGACAACTGGGACCAGACCACCGCTCAGCAGGACGTTGCAAACGCTCTGTCTCAGTACGGCGATCAGATCGAAGTCGTCTTCTGCAACAACGACGCAATGGCACTGGGCGCTCTGCAGTCCATCCAGCAGGCTGGCCGTACTGTCGGCAAGGACATCTATCTGGTCGGCGTCGATGCACTGGCCGAGGCTGTTCAGGACGTTCTGGATGGCAACATGACCGGTACCGTTCTGAACGATGACGTGGGTCAGGCTACTGCAGCTGCCGAGGCTGCCAAGCTGTACGTCGAAGGCTCCGCTGTTGAGCAGTACTACTGGGTCGACTACGTCAAGGTCACCAAGGACAACGCTTCTGAGTATGTGAAGTAAGACCAAAGTTCCCCGATCGCAAATGCAAGGTGCGCAGTGGACCTTGACAGCTTGAACAAAGCTATAAAGCGCGTGCGTGCGAGAAAATTTCTCCGCGCACGCGCCTTGTTTTGAAAAAAGGTTTTTCTGCGGCCTGAAAAAAGAAAAGGAGGCTTCTGCGGAATGTCAGAATACCGTCTGGTAATGAAAGGCGTGGTCAAGACCTTCCCCGGCGTCAAAGCGCTGGATCACGCACAGCTGGAGCTTCGCCCGGGCAAGGTCATGGCGCTGATGGGTGAAAACGGCGCCGGTAAGTCCACATTGATGAAATGTATGTTCGGCATTTACAAGATGGACGAGGGCGAGATCGAATACGAAGGCGAAAAAGTCACCATCCCCACCCCGTTGGATGCACTGAACCGCGGCATTGCCATGGTGCATCAGGAGCTGCAGCCCATCCCGGCCCGTACCGTGGCCGAGAACATCTGGCTGGGGCGCTACCCCACCAAGAGCTATGGCCCCATCACCGTGGTGGATCACCCCAAAATGTACAAGGACACCGAGGAGCTGCTCAAGAAGCTGAAGCTGGACATCAACCCCCATGCAAAGCTCGGCTCCCTGAGCATCGCTCAGATGCAGATGGTGGAAATCGCCAAGGCCGTTTCCGCAAACTGCAAGGTGCTGATCCTGGACGAGCCCACTTCCTCCCTGACCGCAAACGAAGTGGAATCCCTGTTCCGCATCATGCGGGAGCTGAAGGCTCTGGGCGTCGCACTGGTCTACATCAGCCATAAGATGGACGAGATCAAGGTCATCGCCGACGAAGTCACCATCATGCGCGATGGCCAGTACATCGGCAAGTGGGAAGTGGCGGACATGACCAAGGAGCAGATCATCGCAAAGATGGTCGGCCGTGAGCTGTCCAACCTGTATCCCCCGCTGGAGAACCACCCCTCCGACGAAGTGATGATGAAGGTGGAGGACTTCACTTCCATCCACCCGCGTTCCTTCCGCCACTGCAGCTTCGAGATCCACAAGGGCGAGATCCTGGGCGTGGCCGGTCTGGTGGGCGCACAGCGCACCGAACTGATGGAAGGCATCTTCGGCCTGCGTGCCCACACCTCCGGCAAGGTGTGGATCAAGGGCGAAGAGGTCACCATCAAGCAGCCCCGCGACGCCATCCAGAAAAGCGTGGCTCTGCTGACCGAGGACCGCCGCGCCACCGGCATCATGGGTGTGCTGAGCGTGGCCGACAACATCTCCATTGCATCGCTGGATGCTCTGCGCAAGGGCCCCATCATGCTGGACAACAAGAAAATTCTTGACCTGGTGGCCACCAACAAGGAAAAGATGGCCATCAAGGTGCCCAGCCCCAAGACCCAGATCAAGAGCCTTTCCGGCGGCAACCAGCAGAAGGTGCTGATCGCCCGGTGGCTGGCCAACAACCCCGATGTGCTCATTCTGGACGAGCCCACCCGCGGCATCGACGTTGGTGCAAAGTATGAAATTTACTGTATCATCGCCGAGCTGGCAAAGCAGGGCAAGAGCATCATCATGATCTCCTCGGAAATGAGCGAGATCATTGGCATGTCCAACCGCGTCATGGTCATGTGCGACGGCCGCATCACCGGCTTTATCGACGGCAAGGACGCCACCCAGGAAAACATCATGGCTCTGGCCACCCAGTTCGAGACCGCACCCACCGCTGCGGCGAATCAGTAAATAAGGAGGCTGTCTATCGTGGAAGCTACCAAAAAATTGAATGGCAAGGCTGTGGCCAAATGGTTCAGCAACAACGCCATTATCGTGATGATGCTGGCCGTGTCCCTGATCGTCGGCATCATGCATCCCAACTTCTTCTCGGGCACGAACATGATCAACCTGTTCAAGAACGTGTCCATCCGCTACATCATCGCACTGGGTATTTCCGGCTGCCTGATCACCACCGGCAACGACCTGTCGGCCGGTCGTCTGGCTGGTTTTGCCGCCTGCTTGGCCTGCATCTTTGCGCAGACCGAGGGCGCAGCCGGTAAGTTCTACCCCAACATGCACACCCTGCCCACCCCGGTGGTGTTCATCCTGGTCATCGCCATCTGCGCCATCATCGGCCTGTGCAACGGTCTGGTGGTCAGCTACCTGAAGGTGCAGCCCTTTATCGCAACCCTGGGCATGCAGCAGGTGGTCTACGGTATCTGCCTGGTGTACACCGGCGGTACCCCCATCGGCTCCCTGAACAAGAACTTCACCTCTCTGGCCTCCAACACCATCATCGGTGTGCCTGTGCTGATCTGGATCGCTCTTATCGTGGCTGCATGCTTCTGGTTCCTGTACAACAAGACCCGCCACGGTAAGTACATGTACGCCATCGGCGGCAACGAGGCTGCTGCTGAGGTGGCCGGTGTCAACGTGCACGCTACCAAGATCCGCATCTACATCCTGGCTTCCTGCATGTTCGGTCTGGCAGGCTGCCTGCTGGCTGCAAAGTCCGGCGGCGCATCCGTCAACACCGCAATGGGCTATGAGCTGGATGCCATCGCAGCCTGCACCATCGGCGGTGTTTCCACCACCGGCGGCGTCGGCACCGTGCCCGGCGTTCTGGTCGGCGTTCTGGTCTTTGAGCTGATGAAGGTCGCTCTGCAGTTCATGAACGTCAACTCCTCTTACACCTACATCGTGCAGGGCCTTGTCATCATCGTGGCTGTGGCCATCGATATCCGCAAGTACCTGGCAAAGAAGTAAGACCTCTTTCCGGCGGGCTGTCTGCTTTCGGGCGGGCAGCCCGCTTTTTGGTTTATTTGTTCATGATCGTGTGGTATCATAAAAGAAAACACCATCAGGAGGTGCAGGATGGCACAGCAGACACAGACCCCGGAGCAGCGCGAGGAAGAACTGGCCCGGCGCGAGGCCGCCCTCGCGGCACGGGAGGCGCAGCTTGCGCAGGAGCAGGCTGAACTGGCAGGCCGGAAGGCCGATCTTGAAGCGGGCAAAAAGAGCCTGCTGGACAACGGCGACAAGAACTTTGTGAACGCGAAGGAGAAAATGTACGATAAATTCCCGCTGACAGTGCACCAGATGGATATCATCATCGGGGTGCTGTTTGCGCTGATCGCACTGTTCCTTGTGCTGGGTGTGACCCACACCAGCTTCTTTGGGCTGTTTGGAGGGTGAAGCGCTTTTCGGGTGGAGCGGTAAAATGGCCTTGGCCGTTTTGCCGCTCCTTCTTTTTCTTTGCTGCCGATTTGCGGGAAGTGATTGCATTTCATCTGCAATATGCGTATAATTTATCCTGACAGCTCTGCCGCATTGCGGCGGCAGGGAGAGGAGTGGAAAACGAATGAAAAAGAAATGGTTTGCAGCGGCGCTGGCCGGGACATTGCTGGCGGTGCTGCTGCTGAACGGATGTGCGTCGGCACAGACGGCGAAACGGCTGCGTTTCGGCGTGGCCGGTGAGGGCGGTGTGTACCACGCCTTTGGCGAATTGTATGCCGCACTGGAAAACGAGACGGATAACGGTACCGTGGAGCTCAAGACCACGGCCGGTTCAGCGGCGAACCTGCGCCTGCTGACCGGCGAATACCTGCAGCTGGCCATTGCGCAGGGGGACCTTGCGCAGGACGCCTACGACCAGACCGGCATTTTTGCCGATGAGGAGGAGACTCGCGGCTTTGGCGCGGTGGCGGCGCTGTACACCGAGGCCTGCCAGATCGTGGTGCGGGCAGACGCGGACATCCAGTCCGTGGAAGACCTGCAGGGCAAGACCGTGAGCATCGGTGCGGAGGAATCCGGCTCGGAGCAGAACGCACTGCAAATTCTGGCGGCCTACGGCCTGAACGACAAGCTGGTGGACACCGTGAACCTGAACTATGAGGACGCTGCCGCCCAGCTGAAAGCGGGCAAGGTGGATGCCATCTTTATCACAGCAGGCGCACCCAGCCCGGTGCTGACCGAGCTTGCCGGGGAGTGCGGCATCCGTCTGCTGAATGTGGACGGTGCGGCAGCCCAGCGCCTGACGAGCGCTTACAGCGCCTACAGTGCGGTCACACTGCCGGCAGGCACGTATCCCGGCCAGGACACGGATGTGCAGACCGTGGGCGTGAAAGCCGTTCTGCTGGCCAGCGACGAGCTGCCCGCAAAGCAGGTGCAGAAATTGACCGAGCTGCTGTTCTCCGGCCGGGAAGGTATGGAAGAACAGCTTGGCATTCCGCTGGACGCGGAACAGGACGCTGTAGAGGGCGTTGGCATCCCGTTCCACGCGGGTGCGGCCGCTTACTATAAGGCGGCGGGAATTACGGTCGATTGAGCGGCCGGGAACAGAGGGAAAGCGAAGAATGAAGATCGAATTGGATATGTATCAGACGCTGGCCATTGCCGTGCTGGTGCTGATGCTGGGCAAGTTCCTGCGGGAACGGGTGCGGCTGCTGGAGCGGTTCTGCATCCCGGCACCCGTCATTGGCGGCGTGTTGTTCGCCATTTTCACCTGCGTGTGCTATGTGACCGGCGTGGCCGAGTTTGCATTTGACGACACGCTGAAGGAAGTCTGCATGGTGATGTTCTTCACCTCGGTGGGCTTCCAGGCAAACCTCAAGGTGCTGAAAAGCGGCGGCAGGGCTATGATCGTGTTTCTGGGCGTGGTCATCGTGCTGATCGTCAGCCAGAACTTTATCGCGGTGGGGCTGGCGAAGCTGCTGGGCGTGGATGCCCTTGTGGGCCTGTGCACCGGCTCCATCCCCATGGTGGGCGGCCACGGCACGGCCGGTGCCTTCGGCCCGGTGCTGGAGGACTTTGGCATCAAAGGCGCAACCACCCTGTGCACCGCAGCGGCCACCTACGGCCTGATCGCGGGCAGCATGATGGGCGGCCCGCTGGGCAAGATGCTCATTGAGCGGCACAACCTGCTGGCCACCGTGGTGCCCGAAGACGACAGCCTGCTGGTGGAGGAGGAGATCAAGCACGAGCGCCACACCACCATGTACCCGGCGGCAAGCTTCCAGCTCATCATCGCCATGGGCATCGGCACGGTGCTTTCCAAGGTGCTGAGCCTGACGGGCATGACCTTCCCCATCTACATCGGTGCCATGATCGCGGCGGCGTTTATCCGCAATGTGGGCGAATACGGCGGCGGCTACACCGTGTATATGGGCGAGATCAACGACATCGGCGGCATCTGCCTGTCGCTATTCCTGGGCATGGCTATGATCACCCTGAAGCTGTGGCAGCTGGCAGAGCTGGCCCTGCCGCTGATCGTGCTGCTGGCGGGCCAGACCCTGTTCATGATCCTGTATGTGGTGCTGGTGGTGTTCAACGTGATGGGACGCGACTATGACGCGGCGGTCATCGTGTCCGGTACCTGCGGCTTCGGTATGGGCGCAACGCCCAACGCCATGGCCAACATGCAGGCCATCTGCGACCGGTATTCACCCTCGGTCAAAGCCTATCTGCTGATCCCGCTGGTGGGCAGCTTGTTCGCGGACTTCCTGAACAGCCTGGTCATCACGGTGTTTATCAACTTTATCTGAGAACGTTTTTTGCGGAATTCGGGCGGGGAGCCCCGCACCGGGAAAGGAGACGTGCAATGTCGCTTCATCACCATCTGAAAATGTGGCTGCAGCAGAAGCTGTGGAAAAAACAGCCCCATGACCACGAGGAGGAAACTGTGGCTGTGCCGGAGGTGCACACCGGCAAGGTGGCGCATCACGCGGATGCGGACGGGACGCCTGCGGCGGACAAGCCCATCCATTACGATAACGTAGCCATCCCGGAGATCCATATCCACCCGAGACACAAATAATTCCTGCCGTGAAAAGGCGTTTGGAGCGGCCCTGCGGTTGCATAGCAATAAAAGCCCCAGTGGGGCTTTTAAGCAGGCGAGTGGTCTGCGTTAGCAGATGGAAGGGCTTTGCCCTGACAAACGTCGGGGTCGCGACAAACGCGAATAAAAAAGAATGCTTCCGCTGAAGATAGCCAGAGCGAACGCGGAGGCTATTTAAAATCATAAACAACGCAAAAAGCTCCCGTCCATCGGACGGGAGCTTTTTGCGTGCAATAAAATCAGCGGCTTAGAGGAAGACGTACTTCAGGATGAACAGCACGGTCAGCACATACATGAGCGGGCTGATCTTCTTCTCCTTGGCTTTGCCGGTGATGACGTTGATGAGGGTCCAGGAGATGACGCCGATGGCGATGCCCTCAGAGATGCTGTAAGCAGTGGGCATTGCCAGAATGGTCAGGAAGGCGGGGATGCCCTCGCTGGGGTCGTTGAAGTCGATCTTGACGGCGGAACCCATCATGTAGAAGCCCACGATGATCAGAGCCGGAGCCGTTGCAAAGCTGGGGATGGTCAGGAACCTGTCTCTTATACACATCTCCGAGCCCACGAGACTA
>ERZ652152.661-NODE-661-length-13118-cov-12.1576_pt1 | contig 13118 bp, 13 predicted proteins | sample MGYA00514757_ERZ652152 | MGnify/ENA metagenome assembly ERZ652152
GACGTATGCCTGCGGCAGCGAAATGTTGAAGACCGCGTATGTATCACCTACAGCCGGACAGCGGTTCGGGTTCGGTATCGTGCCCCCTTCTTTCTCGACAGGCACCAACTTAAACCGTCGGGCTGCATGGTCGTAACCGGTCAAAGCGTCAGATGTCTGCTCGAGGTCAAATTCTTCTCCAGTCATCACACCCGACTGGAAGATAATCGTTGCAGTTTCGCCCGGTATTCGGCATTTGGAATAGTCCAAATCTTCCGGAATCGTGTTATCGATGATATCATAGAGATGCTTTTCGGCATCCACCACAACCACCTCGGACACCGTGCCCACCCGTGAGGGGTAGATGTGCGAACAGTCCAAGCTGTCCTCATTGTTATTGGCCAAAGCCCGGTCGGCTCGTGTAATGAACATGCCATCCTTGTCGGTTTTATAGCGTCTGCCTTCGTATTCCAATTCCTGGGATTTTGGCAGCAGCAGACAGGAAGCTCCATAGGCGGTGCGGTCGATGTTGCGCTCGCCACCCTGCACATAGAGGATGGAGGTGGGTGGTTTTTCGCCCTGCAGCTTACGCCCGACACCGGTTTTGAAGCCATTCCCACGGCCGTAGGAAAGAGGCAGAGGATCGTCCTTGAACTTCTCTACCTTGCCGAAATTGATAGTCTTGCTGACGATTTCGAATTCTGTTCCCCACTCATCCGCAAAGCGGTTAAGCGCATCCAAACAAAACTCATGGCTAAAGGCCAAGGTCTTTTCCGGTGCATCGATACAGGTCCCAATAGACCATCCACCAACTCCCGATTGGTTCATATTATCAATCAAAAGCTCCAGAAAGAAGCGGGGTTTTCCGGTAAGTTGGAATTTCAGCTTTCGGGGAATGGCTGACAGGTGCTTGTATTTGATGGTATCCAGCAGTTCCCAATAGCCGCCAAAGGTGGCACTGTATTCGAGATTGCGAGTGCCATGCTTTGTCAGATCCTCCGGTCTCCAGAGCGTATATCGCTGACCTTGATAGTCAACATAGCTGTAGACAGGTATTTCTACATGTTCTGTCAACGAGAACACAAGATTGACCTTGTCGCCCTGCCGGATGGCCCGATAGCGATAACTGGTATCATCGACCGGTATATCGAGAAGTATTTTCCCTGTCTTTTCAAAAATGATCATAGCTCATTTAATTAATTGATTAACTTTGTCTCCGGAGACCCTCGGTCCCCTAATTTTCTTTTTTTTTACAGCCTCCAATCTGTGATAGCCTGGAGGCTGTTTTATTATTCTTTCGCCACCGAACATTTTATATCTCCATTTGTTTTAAAAGAAAATACCCAACCTGGGGTTGGCGATTATCAATAATTTTTTCTGAATATACATTTGCTGTCTTTCTGCTGTGACAGCCCAAAGACAGTGTCACTAATTTATTAATACGGCCTTGCAGGCGGAGTGAAGTTTGATGTCCAACGGGCAATATTACTGATGCGAAACTCGTCAATCATACCGTTCAGATACAATCCATAATCCCGATATTTTCCGATCATTAAAGAACTATAGTACCCTGAAACCATCGTTGATGTGAAACCAGACGCATACACTCCATTTACATACACTTTCCAATATCGAGATTGTGACCTGACGATCGCAAGATGAACCCACTGATCCCGTGGCATCGTAAAATAGCATATTGCATCCCCTCGGGTTCCACCATACTGCAATCCAAAGAAAATGCGTCCGTCTGATTCCTCCATTATATCAAAGCTGTAACTTCCACCACCATCGCCTTTTGACATTATACCGTTTTTCACACCACTTTTCAGTTTAATCCAAAAATCGACGGTATAGTTTGGATATAGGGACTCGTTTATGGCATTCGTTCCACTTATCTTTACATACCCGTTTCCTGAAAACGAAACGCAATTCTTGAATTTTCCCACTACATAAGACATATTACTACCAACATAAGGCTTGCCTGAGGCTTCATCTTTCAATGATCCATCAAAATGTAGCAACAGCAAAGTATTCCTGTCTACTTTCTTCCGTCCCATCATCGATCTTATCATACCAACCTCCTTTCCGCCGAAAGTCGGTCAGATACTTTAGTTAAGAGGTGTTTACCCCCCCCCCGTTAACATTTGTAAACAATTATTTCTCATGACTTTATCTCCTATTTTTTAGTCGTTAATATCTTGTTTCATCTTTTTCAACGGCAGATCATTCTTCGTAAGCCCAATAGCGGATCAGGACAGTGCCATCACCGCCGTTACCGTAAGTACCACAACCGCCACCACCGTAACCGCCACTTTTTCTATTGCCATTTCCAGTTCCGCATCCTTTGTCGTAATCGGATTCTCCACCCATGCCCCCATTTATATTTCTGTCTGAACCACCACCTCCGGCATTTCGTTTCCCAGTAGGTTCGCCAAAATCGCGGGTTGTATGCCTTTGACCCTTTCCTCCGCCATATAGGGAACCAGCTGGATAGAGAGAGCCATTTTCATTGCGGCTGCCGATTCCGTTAGATCCATCAGAACCCGCTTTAGCCGTATCTGAATCATCTCCTGCTCCGCCACTTCCGCCGTTGCCACCAGTATATGCTCCGGCATTACTTCCGCCTGGATAACCATTACCCGCACCATTTCCGCCATTAGCTCTATAACTTGAATTTAAGAATTGAGAGTATCCACCGTTGGGGGCAACTTCAGAATACCCTCCAATTCCTCCTTTCCCAACTGTTATCGGAATTGACTGACCCGGTGCAACAGAGATAGCATCACCGTCTCTCCACCCGGATGTATCTTTTTTGAAGGTTTTAGTATAGCCGCCACCTCCACCGCTTCCATTATGTCCTGCACCCCCTCCTCCGACAAGAAACACATCAACCTCCCTACATCCTTTAGGTACGATCCAGATATAATTCCCGGCAGGATAGAACCTCTTGGTGAACAACTGCAACTTCTTCCGTCCCATCATCGATCGTCTCATCTACGCCCTCCTTTCTTACGATAAGAGGTCGTAACTTCTTTATTTAGAGAGCATTTTACCCCCCCCCCGTTTAACTTTTAATAACATAGCCTGTTTCATTGCTTTACCTCCTGTACAATTGTGGGCAAGTCTTTCAAGTCGTTCGGATAACCTGTAACGGTTGTCAGAATGCAGAGATAGATCACACCGTATTGTTCATAATATTTGTCTTTCTCGAATGCCATACCCTGCACGTATGGAATAGGATCATCAAGCGTGCCTGCGTGCTCAGCTTCAACGATCTTATACAGTGAAGCAGTTTCTATGCCCGGTTTCCAATCGGCTTGCAGCTTGTGCTTTTGTATTACTTCAAACAAAGTGTCGCTTTCTCCTTCCACTACTCGAAGCCGGAAGCCTATTTCAACTTCCTTGCCAAACTCCGCATCTTTCTCACCCCAAATGGGGAATAAGACCTGCATCTCCAACGCTTGGCTGGCTGTGAGAGACACGCTGTTCATCATCGCACGGGCAAAGGTCACTGCCTGCGCTTCCGGGGATTTAGCGATTGCCTTATCTGCTTTAGTTTGCAAGGCTGCCGTTGTTGTATGGATCATTTCAGGATAGCCTTCCACCACGATAGCTTCGACCTCCTCGGCTGTTTGGGCGGCATCGATACGGGATAGCAAGCGGTCTGTCACCTTGCCGCATTGCTCCGAATAGTCCGCTATTTCGTCAAGAGCAACCGTTAAGATATTCGAGGCGTAAAGATGACCGCCTACTTCGACTTCTTCCTGTCGGCCACACTTATCCTTCACTTGCAGGGTGTTCGAGACATATGCGTCCTGTTCATCAATATAATAATGATGGATGTCTTTGTCGTAGATTTCCTGCCGTTTGGCATCACGGGCACGCCAGAGCAATTCTTCCGGAGTCGGTTCAGGTTCCGGAGCGGGCTGCATGTGCCAACACTCCAACGGGGTTGCATCCGGATGTTCGTTGTGGTACTGTTCCTGTTCTTCTGAGAGCGGAAGATAAGCCCCAACCTCATAATCGTCTATATCTGTACTTATGAGATAGGAATCAGGAAGTTTTACTTTCGTTTTCCAAAAATTAATGTCTTTATGAATGTATATCATATTGCTATTCTTAATTGTGATAATATAAACAAATTATACCCTGTCCTCCTTTTCCTCCTTTACGTGACAGACTACCACCTCCTCCGCCACCAGCTCCAATGCCACCATTTCCGCCATTCGTAGGATTGCTTGACCCTGAATTTCCACCATTTCCACCTGATTCAAGACCTGCCGCCCCACCACCTGCTCCAGACCCATCCGAACCAGATCCGTTCGAGCCTTTCCCCGAAGTTCCACCTCCTCCAAATAGGCCAATAGGAATAAGTACATTGTTATATTTATATCCTGTACCACCTTGATAAGATTGACTATTTCCACCTTTATAACCGCCCATACCATCTGCATTACTTACACTGTTTCCACCGGTCATTCCTGACGATGAATTTCCATTACCCGACATAGATGCGCCTGAACCACCAGCATAACCGTAAGAACCATTCCAATAACCAGGAGAGCCTCCACCATTATTACAAATCGCGATATCGGAAGATGGGTTTTCTACCAACTTTGATAGAATGGTATATATACTGTCTGGTATTTTAGAGCCATTACCAAGCCCTCCTGCTCCCTCACTATTACCTCTTTGCCCTCCAGCACAGATTATCGTATCCCCGTTTATTTCAAGAGTTGTACTATCCCCATCAGTTTGTGCATTTACAGGCTTTGCAATTTTACAAGTCAAAGTTTTCGGTAGCAAAGAGATTTTTATATTACGAGCAAATGCTATTGTTCCAGAAGCTCCACCGCCACCACTGTTTGTGCCACCTCCGCCGCCACCTCCAACGATTAGCAAATCCACAAACTTATATTTTTTCTCTATTATATAATTCTGTTGGATACCTAAAGGACTTACCAGCTTTACCAATTTAGGCACTGTATTATATAGATTACCTGATATCAATCTACGTTTCATCTCTTCCTGTTTTGAATTATACCCTAATTACTATTATCCCGTGTTCTTTCTTCAAGGATACACCTGTCGGTTTCCCGTTCGGTAACGTTACACTTGATTCCTCGGACTGCCAGCCAGAACCATTAGGGACCGGTTGGTCAAAGTCCGACCCGGAACTGTTCAAGATCGACAGATAGAATTCCTGCATTTCCGGTACGCTGGCGATATCGGCAAAGTTGATCGCTTGCGGGGATTTGCTTGTGTATTTGAAGCGAAGGTTATACGGTGATGACGGAAGAGCCGCCAGAGACTCGACATCGACATACTCTTTCAACCTCAAAGAGTCCGATACCTTCGTTTTCTCTTCATTGCTGTAATTATTGTCGGTATGGACATAAGCAGCGTCCTTGACCGTATGGTCGTCATTCTGTAACTGGGATAGCCTTGTCGGAATCGCCTGCTGGACGTTTGTGATGCTCTGGTTCAGCCCGGCAATGATCCCTTGCAACGTCTGTGTGTCCTCTACGTTGGCAAGAAAAGCGATGATCTCGTTAAATGACTCGATGGCACTCGATGCGTCACCCGAAACGAGCGTGTTGACCTGCTGCTGCAAGGCTGTCAGCGCGTTCCTGATTTCCGTGTCGTCGTAGCTTTCCCCGTCCTGTCCTTCGGCTACCACACCCGTATCCTCTTCGCCTATTTTCCAATGCTTGGTTTCCGGATCGATCGAAGGAACCGGGGCATCGTTTCCCCGAAGGTTCGGGGTGTCAAACTTACCTTCAGCCGTCGTGATCGTCAGGATATAGGTCGTGGCATCATTCGTTTTAACTGTGACCTTCACCTCCTGCATGACGGCCGGCAACTGGGCAAACGTATGAACGCCATCAGCCAGCTTCATGTTGAATTTACCGTTTTCCAAACGTTCAAATAACCAGACTGATGCAGGGTAGACGGTTACGTTATCGGCCCATTCAGCCGTCGTCAGTTCGATCTGTTGATAAATAAATGCACCTTTCTTACTCATTGCTTAAATATCCTTGTTTTATCGTTCGTACTGATTCGTTGTAATAATTGGCTCCTGTCAGATAAACATTACCGGGCAAGGCTATACCGCTGCCGGATTCCTGCCACGAGGCTTTTCCCCCGGCAAGATCATAAAGCCGGTAGAACACATATTCTCCATCTTCCGTTACACGCACTTCATCGCCGATACGAAAGTTGATGGTTGTACCGTCAGTATTGACATAGCTCAATGTCTTTTCGTCCGGGATAGCCTCCAACGTCGGGATCTCCGGTTTGTTCTTGATGTAGTTCTTATTGACAGGATCGGTAACGTTCCAGTCGGGTTGCAGTCCACTGATGACTCCTTCGGCGGCTTCGGCTGCACGATTGGCGCGGTCGGCGGCTGTGTTGGCCTTGCCGGTTGCCTGTTCAGCATCAAGGATAACCTGGGCTGTCATCTGTTCCCGTTGTTCTTCCTGTGCCTGACGGGTTGTTTCGTTTGCCTGGCGGGTTGATTCCGATGTTTCCCGAAGTTGTTCTTCGATGATACGGGCTTTTTCTTTTTCGGCACGGATTGTTTCGGCTGAAATCCGTTCCTGTTCCGTTTGGACTCGTTCCTTTTCCTTGGAAATGCGCTCCTGTTCAGCTGTATCGCGGTCGGTCTCTTGGGCAATACGTCCCTGTTCAGCCTGGTTGCGGAGAGTTTCCGCTTCCTGGCGTTTCGTTTCGGACTGGTTACGCAAGGTTTCGGAGGCGACGCGTTTGGCTTCGTTGTCGGCTCGCTTCGTCTCTTCGGTGAATCGTGCCTGTTCGGCTTCGGATCGGGCGGCCTCGGCGGTGGATCGTTTCGATTCTTCTTCTATCCGGAGAGATTCGGCTGCGTGCCGTTCGTTTTCTTTGGAGATTCGGGTGTTTTCGTCGGCGATTCGTTGAATCTCATTCGCTTCACGAAGTTTTTCCGTTTCCTGGCGTAAATTCTCTATCCGGGCACGTTCGGTTTCGGCTTCTTTACGGGCGGTCTCAGCTTCTATGCGCTTGCTTTCGGCTTCAGAAATAGCGACGTTTATCCCTTCAGCTTTACCGGCTGCCGAGTCAGCACGGGCGGCAGCAGAAAGGGCATTGATGGCGGCTTTTCCTGCAGCCGAAGCTGCCGCGACTGCATCCTCATACGCCTTCTCGATCTCATCCAATGAAACTTTTACGCTCGTTTTCTTACCGTCAATGATCTGGTAACCCAACGTCCACAGCCCTGAGAAACTGACCGAGGTGGGCAGCTCGCTGATTTTTATTCTTTGTTCCTGTCCTGTCATTGCCTATTTCATATCTATAAAGTTCAGGCCGTCTTCCGTGACAATAAACATGTCATCTTCCGTGGCCAAGAAATAATCGGTTTCAAAGAGTCTGAACGAGGTGAATACCAAGGTCAGATCAAACTGCATCACCATCGGTTCGCCCAGCGTAAGCAGTTTGCAATTGCTCATCTTCTTGTAGTAGCAGGGATAGGACTTGCCAATCTCTTCTACAAAGAGCCTCCGTTCGCCCGGAGCGATCAGGTCGGCAAAAAAACTATCCCAGCACTGCCAAAAGGCATCTTTTCGAATAGTTTTTAAAAAGCATTTAAAAGTGACCTCTTTCGGCTGGAAGACCAAGTGTTCTGCATCGTAGATTTGCCCGTCAATGGAGGCAATCTTGCGCTGCAGGTTCACCTTTGCCGCCGGATTTCGCAGCAGGGCGTTCCGGCTCTCATAGACATACACGCCGTATCTGCCTATCGGTTTACCATCCAGCTTGTAGCGGCTTTCGGGTAACCATACGTCCGGATCACACACATCGGCTGTCGGTCTCACCGGAAGATCCTCGACAAACTTCAAGGTAAAAGAGGTTGCCGATGGATAAACCCGGTTCACGGGGTGGTCGGCAAGGCGCAGCTGCCATTCCCTACCCAAGGAGGGCACGCGGAACGTGTGCTGCCCCTTGTCGGAGAGATAAGCGATCAGGTCGGAAGCCTGCGAGTTGCTATCCGAAAGGAAAGAGATGGCAATCTCTCGCGGCTGCAGCTTCGGGTCGCTCAGATCCACCTCAATGCCATCCTCTTCGGGCCAGTCGTTCCGCTCCGGCTCTTTCATTGCCGGGAAAGCGAGAAGGTCGTTATATCCTCCCCGCGTCACCCGGCAGCCGAAACGGCCAAGCACATTCAGATCATCTATGTATAGGTTGTTGTTCATTGCTTTCTCAGTATTAACCCACGGTTTTCGATATTCTGCAGCGAGCTGCGCGTCTGCCGGATATCCTTCTCGATGGCTTCGAGACGGTCGGTATTGCTTGCTATGCGTTGCAGTAGGGACAATCCCTCTACCAACTGCCCTTGGATGTTCGTCACCCCCTGATTAGTGCGGTCGGCATAGATCAGGAGGGCATAGAAATTGCCGTTCAGTTCGTCGGCACTGTCCTGACTCATCGAGGCTATGTCTTTGGCCGTAGAAGTGCGGTCGATCACGTCGCCGATAGTCGTGCCGGTCACCTGTTCCATCTGCTCCAGCTGCTTGGCTGCATCCTCGATAATCTTGTCATACTGTGCCTTCAGGCTGGCGATGCTTTCAGCGGTCAGCCCGTTTTGCGAGGCGGCGGCAAAGGATTCATACCATTTGCGGAGCGGTTCTTCCAGTGCCTTCATCTTCACCCCCTGCAGCACTGCATCGTTCAGCATCTTTTGGAAGTCGTCGGCAAAGTCCTTGGCAGAGCGTTTGCCCTCGGCAAAGCCCTGCAGGATGGTGTCGGCGATGGCGTTCGTATTCGTTCCGGTGAAAGCCTCCTTCATCTCTTCGTTCAGGTCATCGATCATTCCGGCGACATCTTCTCCTTCGTCCTTCAGTTTCTGTAGTTGTTCGAAAAGCACTTTTGCTGATTCGGTCAGTTTGTCCTGCGTATAGAGCGATTCCATCTCTTCGTAGGTCTTGCCGGCGAGCGAGTCGTAATCGTTCCAGGTCTTCGCCTTGCGGAACCAAGTGCCATGCTTGTAGTGCGTAGCTGTGATATACTGCTCCTGCTGCAATTTCTCCCACACCTGTTTGTACTCTTTCTCTATCTGACCGGCTTGGTTCTTCAGTTCGAGAGACTGACGGTTGAAGTATTCGAGCGAGGTTTCGCCAATCTGCTGCTGGATGCGTAGCCGTTCGCGTAGGATGGCGTTATACTCCAACTCCTTCATGGCTGTTTCGACCAGATTCAGTTGGTATTCCGCCAATATCTTTTTGTTTTCTTCGACCCTTTTCTTAAAGCTGCCCACGATGCCGGTGATGCCTCCGATGATGCCCGAAGCCCCTCCGATGAGGTCACCGCTCATGATGCGGCCGATCCCGCCTGCCATATCGCCGACGCTGCCCACCAGTTGGGCGACAGTGGCAAGGGAGCTTCCCAACGCTTCGTTGAAGAGCTCGGCAGTTTCAGCAGCCATCGAGATGCCGTCAGCCACTTTATAGCACTCCTCGGCCAAGAGGCTTGCCTGGTCGGCATCCGAAAGTCTGTCCCACTGGTCGATCAGAAGGACTATTCCCTCGCGAGCCTCCTTGATCGGTCGGTTAAGCTCCTTGTCGATCTTCTCCTGCATCTGGTCAAGGTCGCTTGTGTCGAACTTGCCGAACGCCTTTTCCAACACGTTGCGGTTGTCAAACTTTACATCGACCTTGATTCCTTCGAGTGAGGATTGCAGGGTCTCCATGGCGATCTTTTTCCCGGAAATGATGATCTGGTTCTCCATTTCCGCGACCTTCTCTTCGTATTCCTTGATCTGCTCGGCAAAGGCGGAACGGTCTTTGTTCGTTGTGGCAAGATCGCGCAGCTTCTTCATCTTTGCGATCAATTCGTTATAATAGGCAATCGATCCAAGCGGGGCCGGTTCTTTGCCCACTTTGCCTCCTGTGGAGCCAATGATTGCTTCCAATTTCTTCTTTTCCGCCTCTATTTCCTTGAGGGCCGCTTCATAGTCCTGTTTGTTGGTCAGTTTGTCCAAGGCAGCTTCTTTTGCCGCGATGGATGCTTTGATCGCTTCCACGCTTCCCTGCTCAAGGGTATGGATAGTCTTCAGATTGGCAGTTTCCAAGGATTTGCGCTCCTCTTCGCTGTATTCCAGCCCTCTTTCCAATACTTTGCGGGCTTCGTCGAAGAGGCTGTCTGCTTCTGCCTGAGCCTTCTTTTTCGAAAGGTTCTCACCCGACACATAGGTGGTCTGCCCGAACTGGCCACCCTGTATGGCATAGCTCTGCGTATTAGCCATCCGGTCCACCTCCAGCTGCTTGCGGATCGCTTCGTTGTATTTCTCGGTGGCGAGCGTCATCGCGGCGGAGGCACGGGCACGCGCCATCACCGAGGCGACAAACGCCTCCTTGCCTTGGTTGAACAGGTTCTCGGCATCCGTCACCTTGCCGATCGAGACACCTAAGTGCTCGAAGGCAGTGCGGTTCTTTAGGAGGTATTGTTCTTTCGCCTGGATGTTGTCGCCCAGTTTCTCCCATTCGGCAGACATTCTCTGCAGTTGTGTGAGCGTCGTGGAGGATGTTTTGGCGACCGACTCCTGAAACTCCTCGAGCGTTTCCAAGGCATCGGCAAGCGACTGCCGGGCGCCGAACAGACTTTTGGTCCAGGCAGTAATCTCTTTGCCATAAACGGTCAGCAATGTGATACCGACGACGAGGGCCGTCTGCCAGCTGACGATCCCGCCGAGCAGCTGTTTCCAGACCGGCGTGGCCTGCTGTCCGGCCTTGATGGCTGCCTGATACTCCCGGCGAGCCATGTTGATGTTATCGACCAAGATAGGTAAGTTGTTCGAGATGGCGAGAAAGAACATGTTCGCCCCCATGGTGAGCGAGGGCAACTCACGTGCCACCTGCTGGATCGACATCTGCAGGCTGTTGAAACCGGTTCCGGCCGTACGGCTGTACGCCGACAGACGGGTCTGCGCGGTCTGCAGTTCATTATCCACGCTTTGGATCTGTTCCAAAATTTCCTTTCCGGCCGAACCTTCACGGTCCATTTTGGAAAGCCGGGAATAGGCCTCGGTCAGTTGCTGCAACTTGCGTGTCAGGGCGATCACGCTGTCTGACGCCTCCTGTTCGGTGGCCATCTGCTGTTGCAGCTGCTGCATCCCCTGACTGATCACCACTCTTAGGTTGCTCTCCTGCAGCGCCAAGGCTGCTTTTGCCTGCGTATACCCCGAAAGGGTTATGGTCCCGGCCTCAAGCTCCCGGTCCAGCTGTTCCTGCATCGCGGAAAGCGAACGCAGACTGCTGATATTCTCCTGCATCGTCGTGGCGAGCTTGCGGCTCTCGGCGCTCATGGCGTTGTAGGCGGCCGAACTGTCGGCAATCAACTTATTATAGGTTGTTGCCGCTTCGTCGCGCAGCCCCTTGATACCGAGCGTCACTTTATTGACCTCTTTATCGATGTCGCCACGAAATTCAAAGGTGATATATACGGGATCTGTCTGTGCCATTTGTCTCTTTTACTACTTTAATCCGAAAAATTCAAGCTCCTCCTCTTCGCTCTGGAGTACCTCTTCTCTTTCTTTTTTCTTCCGCATCCGTCCCTGGTCGCTGATCATGGTCAAAACGACGCACCACGGGATACGGTTCATGATTTCATCATACGTGATTGCCCCCTGCTGCACGAGGGTGTAGATCTGTCCGAACGGGCTATGGGGAGGATCATACTCCTCCTTTAACTCCCGGTCTCTGTCGGCTGGCTCGCCTCCGTCGGCTTCATCAGGTTCAGCGAAGCGACCGATGCGATAATGCTCACAAAAGCCTCGCTCGTGCTCATCAGCACGATGATCTTGGCCAATTCCGCCAATCCCTGCATCGGCATGTGTTGCCGGATATACCAGGCGAGCGGACGGTTCAGCAATCGTGCCGACCATGTGCCACGCAGCAGACCATAGGCGATGATCCGTGAGGTGGTGACGCCGTGCTTGGCGATCTGTTCCAAGACGCTGCCGAAGTTGCCGTCATGCAGGTGCTGCAGGTCGATATCCATCCGCGTGAAGAGCGATGACATCCGGATAAGGCTGCCCGCCGTGGGCAGCTTCACCCGGATGGGTACCGTCTTGCGCCCGAAGATCCGGAGCAGCCACGGGGCAGGGAGGTTGATTTTGAGCCGCCGGTCCAACAGGGCGTCGGCGGCCATGGCTTCTACCGGGGTCATGCCGTGGGTTCTCCTAATTTGTAGATCTCATAGGCCCCGTCTTCTTCGCTTGCCGAACTCATGGCGGTTGCGGTAATTTCGATCTGGGCGATCTGGTCGGCTGCCAAATTCCAGATAAACCGAGCGAGGATCTTCGCACGGGGGATGTCGATCACCACGTTATATCTGGTAAGGACACGTAGTGCCTTTTCGATCTGCACTACATCGCGTGGCGCTTTAAACTTGTCGACAGTGTATTTCTTGCCTTCGATGGTCACCTCCTGTGCCTTGGCAATGGATCCGCCGAAAACCTCTACCAATACATCGTTATCCCATTCCATGAGGTTGAGCTTGACCTGTTTCAAACCGGTTTCCGAAGCCACCGTTTCGACCGGGACGGTCGGTTCTTCCTCGCAATAGAAGTTGGTCACGGTATCAGCTTCGGTGGTGAACGAGGCGGTTCCTTTCATGGTGCGTGCCAATTGTTTCATCTCGGCAGGCATACCACCTTCTTTATTTACGTCACCGAACAATGCGGCCTTCAAGCCAACCGATCGTATATTTTGTTTCGTTTCTGCCATAGCTTATAAATGAATTGAATGATTACCGTTAAAATAAATCCGATTAAAACACCGCTCGAACACCATTTGAGCCGTTGGCCGAAGGTGGCGACGGGAGCCTCTTTCTTTTCTTCCTTTTGCTCCGTCTGTTCCCCTCGGCTATAAAGCTGTTCTGCGAGTTCAAACACCAGGCGCTCGAGACTGTCGCAGCGGGCGGAAGCGATCACGTCACCCTCTCGGAAGGTGAGGCTGACGGTCGCCTGTCCGCTTCTCTCTGTATAGGCTGCCCCGCCGGGCAGCTTACGGAGGCTGTCCAGCGGGACACTGAGTGCCGCCCGGGCGGGTGGGATTATCTCTGTCTCTTATACACATCTCCGAGCCCACGAGACTAGCGCTCATCTC
>ERZ652152.676-NODE-676-length-12916-cov-7.73494_pt1 | contig 12916 bp, 10 predicted proteins | sample MGYA00514757_ERZ652152 | MGnify/ENA metagenome assembly ERZ652152
AGGTAATGCCAACACAAGGGCCTGGTCGACCAGGCCGGACCCTTTCATATTCCTCAATAGCTCAGTCGGTAGAGCATGCGGCTGTTAACCGCAGGGTCGTTGGTTCGAGTCCAACTTGGGGAGCCACGAAGAGATACTCTTTTGAGTATCTCTTTTTTATTTGTTTTCGCCCGATTTTACTTTTTTGTGCCGCTTATATGATTTTTATTGAACACTGCATTTTTGTGTGATAAAATAAATATATAATTTGCGGCATAAGGAGGCTCATATTATGGGCGAAGAAAAGAAAAAATCAAAAAACATTTGGCAATTTGTGAAATTTGCGCTGTTTTCGGCATCTGCCGGCATTATTCAGGTGGCAAGCTTTACTTTGATGAGTGAGTTTGTCATCAAGCTGCCGTTTTTCCAAAATTTAATGGAAACAAACGCAGGCTTTGCAAAAATCATGCAAAACGAATACGGACCCATGTATTTGATAGCCCTGATTCTTTCCGTACTTTGGAATTTCACCTTCAACAGAAAATTTACCTTTAAATCTGCGGCAAACATTCCGATTGCAATGCTTAAGGTTTTTGCCTTTTATCTTGTTTTCACGCCTGTTTCAACAATTTTGGGCAATTATTTCACGGCAAGATTTGCGGATGTTACGGCAATCAACTATATTGTGCTCGGCTGCACAATGGCCTGCAACATGATAACGGAATTTCTTTACGATAAATTTGTGGTTTTCCGCAATCAGGAAAACACCGCCGAAACAAAAAAACAAAAGGCCGAGGAATTCGCCGATAAGGCAGAATAAAACAAACATCTTATACAGCAAAAGAGCTTTGGGATTTAAAATTCCAAAGCTCTTTTTAATGTGATTTGCAAGCGGCAAATCATTCGCTTTTTTGCTTATCAAGCATTTCTTCCATGGTGTGCCAGCCGAGCACGGCGCATTTAACGCGCGCCGGCATATGCGAAACATCCTGAAGCGCGCCTGCCTCTTCAAGCTCGCGCAATTCATCGTCCGTTACGCCGCTTTTAATCATTTTAAGGAAAAGATCCGCCAAATGAAGCGCTTTTTCCTTTTTTCTGCCGATCACAAGATCAAGCATAATATCGGCGGACGCCTGTGAAATCGCGCACCCGTCGCCGACGAAGGCGCCGTCTTCAATCACGCCGTTTTCCACCTTTAATTTAAGAATGATATCATCACCGCAGCTTGGATTAACGCCCTCAAGCACCAAATTTGCATCGGGCAAATCGTGCTTGTGATAAGGATTCAGATTATGCTCGGTTAAAATTTCGTTATAAAAGCTTCTATTCTCCATATCCCATTTTCCTCCTCAATTCGGAAACGGATTCCACAAAGCGTCGGGCTTCCTCCTCGGTATTATAAAAGAAAAAGCTTGCCCTTGCGGTGGACGGCGTGCACAGATATTTCATAAGCGGCTGAGCGCAATGATGACCCGCGCGAATCGCAACGCCGTCCGCATCCAAAATCGCGCTTATATCGTGGGGGTGAACCCCGTTTACCGTGAAAGTGATTATACCGCAGTGCTCGGCAGAATTTTCCGAGCCGATAATATTAACATCCTTCAGCTCTTTAAGCCCCGAAAGAGCAATTTGAGCCAAATGATTTTCCCTTTCGGCAATATTCTCAAACCCAACACTTTCTATATAATCAATCGCCGCGGCAAGCCCGCAGGCACCGCCCGCATTAACCGTGCCCGCTTCAAATTTATGCGGCAATTCGGCATAGGTGGCGCCCTCGCGGGTTACATATTCAATCATTTCGCCGCCCGATAAAAACGGCGGCATTTTTTCAAGCAATTCGGATTTGCCGTAAAGCACGCCGATTCCCATGGGAGCCATAAGCTTGTGGCCCGAAAAAGCAAGAAAATCCACATCCAAATCGCAAACATCTATTTTAACATGCGGCGCGCTTTGAGCCGCATCGGCAAGCAAAACTGCACCGTGTTTATGAGCAAGCGCTGCAACCTTTTTAATAGGATTTTCCCTGCCGAACACATTTGATATCTGCGCCATTGCCACAAGGGCGGTTTTATCCGTTATTGCGGCCTCAAGCGCCTCGTCGGAATACGCGCCCGTTTTATCACATTCAAGATATTTAAGCGTTGCGCCCGTTTGCCTTGCCACCATTTGCCAAGGCAAAATATTGCTGTGGTGCTCCGCTATCGTAACAACGATTTCCTGACCCGGCTTAATGAAATTCAGCCCATAGCTGTAAGCCACAAGATTTATGCTTTCCGTTGCGTTTCTTGTAAACACAATATCCGCTGCACAGGGTGCGTTTAAAAACCTGCGCACTCTTTCGCGCGCACCCTCATAGGCCTCCGTGGCATCCACCCCAAGCTTATAAAGACCGCGCAGGGGATTTGCGTTGCGGGTTTCATAAAAATCATTAACCGCATTGATCACCTGCACGGGGCGCTGAGCCGTGGCGGCGTTATCAAGATACGCAACATTGCTTTGCGAAAATATCGGGAAATCGTTGCGATATTTCAAAACCTCTTTTTCCGTCATTCGGCAGCCTCCAAATATTCTTCAACCGATTTTTGCGCTTCGGCGTCACCGATTTTTGCGCAGAGCGCGTCAAGCTTTGCACGCGCCATAAGAGCCTCTGCCTGCTCGGCGGTAAGCCCTCTTGAAGCAAGGTAAAACAACAATGCTTCATCCAGCCTGCCTATGCTGGCGCCGTGATTGCCCTGCACATCCTCCTCCGCGCACAAAATTAGCGGAATTGTTTTATTTACAACATCATCGCCGAGAAGAAGCACATCCTCTTTTTCATCGCCCTTTGAGCCTGCGGAGCCCCGTTTAAAATCAATGGTGCCCCTAAAGATTTTTTCTGCCCCGTCATCAAGCACTCCGCCCGCATTCATAATGCTGCGTGTGCGCTTGCCGAGGTGAACGGCATTATAATTCATATCAAAAGCCTGATTTTCTTTGCCGAAATATCCGATTTCGGCCTCAAATCTGCTTTCATCGCCCTCAAGGCGTGCTTCACAGCCCGAATAAGTTTTGCCCGAGCCGAGGAAAAATTGAATAAGCGAAACGGAAGCACCGCTTTCACAGCTTGCAGCAATATCATTAAACACCGTGCAGCCCTTGCCGAGCAGCTGAAGCTGAACAAGCTTAATCTTTGCGCCCGTTTCGGCGGTGATTTCCGTTTGCACGGCGAAATTGCCGGCACAGTCCGGAGCGGAAGCGTAATCCATAATAACGGTTAAATCCGCGCCCGCCTTTGCGCTTATTGCCACGCGGCGGCACAAATCGCCGCCGTTAAAATCAAAATGAAGCTTTGCCTGCGCGGTTTCGTTTTCACCGGCCGAGGCAAGCAAAACTGCGCCGAAATTTGAAGTGCCGACGGCATTTGCAAGCTGCACGCCCATGCCCGACGGATAATTTTTCCAATCGGCATAATCGGCGATTTCGGATACCGCGCCCGAAAGCGAAGCCTCAGCCGCGCCTAAAGCCGAGGGAAATTCGGCGGCCGTTTCATTTAAATGCAGCCAATTCCAGGTGGGGGCAGGCAAAGGATTGACCGATATTATATTTTTATCATTCATAACCGAAACCTCCTCAGCCTATGCTGCCTTTCATTTCAAGGCGAATAAGATTATTCATTTCAACTGCATATTCAAGCGGCAGCTCCTTTGAAACATCATCCGCAAAGCCGCTTACTATCATCGCCCTTGCATCCTCCTCGCTGATTCCGCGAGACATAAGATAAAACACTGCTTCATCGCTGATTCTGCCGATTTTGGCCTCATGCCCGATATCGGCATTCTTGGTGCGGATATCCATTGCGGGAATGGTATCCGACCTTGAAATATCATCAAGCATAAGGGATTGGCAGGAAACGGAGGATTTGCTGTTTTCCGCATCCTTATTCACAACCACGCTGCTGCGGAAGGTGCTTATGCCGCCGTCCTTGGAAATTGAGCGTGTGTTCATATAGGAGGTAGTTTCAGGCGCACTGTGAACAACCTTTGCGCCCGTGTCAAGATTTTGACCCTTGCCGGCAAAGGTGATGCCCGTGAATTCCATTCTTGCTCCCCTGCCCTTTAAAATGCTCATGGGATAAAGATAAGAAACATGCGAGCCGAACGAGCCGGAAATCCATTCGATTGTGCCTCCCTCTTCCACCAAGGCGCGCTTGGTGTTGAGATTATACATATTCTTAGACCAATTTTCGATGGTGGAATAGCGCAGCTTTGCATTTTTGCCGACGAATAATTCAACACAGCCGGCATGCAAATTTGCAATATTGTATTTAGGCGCGGAGCAGCCCTCTATAAAGTGAAGATAGGCGCCCTCGTCAACTATAATCAAAGTGTGCTCAAACTGGCCTGCACCGGGCGCATTGAGCCTGAAATAAGATTGAAGCGGAATTTCAACCGAAACTCCGGGCGGAACATAGACAAACGAGCCGCCGCTCCACACAGCGCCGTGAAGCGCCGCAAACTTATGATCGTGCGGGGTGACGAGCTTCATAAAATGCTTGCGCACCATATCGGCATAAGGGCCTTTAAGCGCGCTTTCCATATCCGTGTAAACAACGCCCAGCTCGGCAACCTCGCTGCGCACATTGTGGTAAACAAGCTCCGAATCATACTGCGCGCCGACTCCCGCAAGCGATTTGCGCTCTGCCTGCGGAATACCGAGGCGCTCAAAAGTGTCCTTAATATCCTTGGGCACTTCAGACCATTTTGCGCTCATTTTTGTGTTTGGCCTAACATAGGTTACAATATGCTCCATATCAAGCCCCGCGATTGAGGGGCCCCAATCCGGCACCTGCATTTCATTATATATTTGAAGCGCCTGAAGCCTGAAAAGCTGCATCCACTGCGGATCGTGCTTTTCCTCGGATATTTTTTGCACGATATCAGGGGTTAAGCCTTCGTTTACCTTATAGGCGTCTTTTTCATCGTCTTTAATATCGTAAATGCTGCGGTCTATATCCGCAACATAAGTTTTATCTGCCAAGTTAATTCCTCCTTTGAAAAAGCGCCGAATTATTCGACAGCGTTTTCATACGCCTCAAATCCGTTTTCGTTTATTTCGTCAACAAGAGAGCCGTCGCCGGTTTTAACTATTTTGCCGTTTACAAGCACATGAGTGTAATCCACATGCAGGGATTCCAAAATTCTGGTGCTGTGGGTTATAATGATAAGCCCGCCGTTTTTGCTTTTTTGATATTCCATAACGCCCTGTGAAACCGTGCGAACAGCGTCTACATCAAGGCCGGAATCCGTTTCATCCAAAATCGCAAGCGAGGGATGAAGCATAAGCATTTGCAAAATCTCCGCCTTTTTCTTTTCGCCGCCGGAGAAGCCCACATTCAAATCGCGGTCGCCGTAAGCGGGATCCATTTGAAGCAGCTTTGCCGCGGCTTCAAACTGCTTGTTAAACTCCCAAAGAGGCACTCTTTTACCGCCCCTTTGCTGCAAGGTGCTGCGAATAAAGCCCTTTAAGGTTATTCCCGGCACCTCAAGCGGATTTTGGAAAGAGAGAAACATGCCCTGCTTTGCGCGCTCATCCGCCGCCTTAGCATTTATTTCCTTGCCGTGAAACAGAATTTTGCCGCCCGTGATTTTATAAACGGGATTGCCCATAAGCGCATAGCCGAGGGTGGATTTGCCCGCGCCGTTAGGCCCCATAAGCACATGGGTTTCGCCCTTATTAACCTTAAAATCTATTCCGTGCAGAATTTCCTTTTCGCCAACGGAAACCTGCAAATTTTGCACATCAAGTAAATTTTCAGCCATATCAAGCCATCCTTTCGATTTGCCCGCCGCAAACGGCAAAGCAAACATCACTCATTTTTATACACCTAAATAATAACGGTTATTTCCTACTTTGTCAATAGGAATTGTAATGTTGATTTAGTTAAAACAAAAGCGGCAGTGCAAAAGTGCGATGAATTGTTGATTTTTCACATAAAAGAGCCAAAAAAATAAGCACAAGGGCAAGGCCTTGTGCAAAATTACGATATTCGCTGCCGTTTGTTTTTATTTTTTTGATGGCGGAAAGCGAGAAATTTAAAATGCATTTTAAGCATTGGCATTTTTGGATTTTGCCGATTGCTTTTTGAAAAATAAAGCCAACACAATTATTCCAAAAACAGCGCAGATAAATTCGGAAACGGGGAAAGAGCACCAAACGCCTGCCATTCCGAAAGCGGCGGACAGTGCAAAGGCAATAGGCACAATAACCGCAACGCCCCTTAAAACAGAAAGCACATGCGCCGGGCGCGGATTTTCAACAGAGGTTAAAAACACCGTAAGCACCACATTAAATCCCAAAAACGGAGCCGCCGTATAATAAAGCCGCAAGCCCTGAACCGCAATTTGCTGAAGGATGGCATTATTATCGCTGTTAAAAGCAGATGTTATCGGATTTGCAAAAATTGCAAGCAAAGGATACATAACAGCCGAGCCGAGCACCGCCGTTACGCAAGCATATTTAAAGAATTTGCAGGCAGCTTTAAAGTTTCCTTCGCCGTGAGCACGGCTTGAAAGCGGCTGCATTCCCTGCGCCACACCGGTGTAAACAGACGAAACAACAAGCGACATATTGGAAACAACACCGTAAGCGGCAACACCGATGTTGCCTGCAAGGCGCAGAATGATCATATTAAACACAAGAATAACCACACCCACGGAAAGCTCCGTTACAAGCGACGGCGCACCGAGCGCCGCCACATTGCCGATAACCTTAAAGCTCGGCGCCATGCGGCGAAAATGGAAGCCGTTTTTACCCTTTATTTTGTGGGAAGACAAGATAAGCATGCTTATGCACGGAGAAAATCCCGTTGCAAGCACGGCGCCGAAAATTCCGAGTGCAAGAGGATAAATAAAAATATAATCCATCACTATATTTGAAAGGCTGCCTACCGTCATGGCGGCAGTGGAAAGACCGGGTGCGCCGTCGTTTCTGACAAAAGCTATAGCAATGTTATTAAAGATAAAACCCGGTGAAAACAGCATAATAACCTTTAAATAAATTGCCGTGCTTTCAAGCACCTCGCTGTTTGCCCCAAGAGCAGACGCAATTTGCGTTGAAAAAAGCGCACCGCAAAGCATATAAACCGCCGAAAAGAACGCGGCGGCATACATTGTGTTCACAAAAGCGCTGTCCATACCGTGCGAATCGCCGCGGCTTTTGCAAACATTATATTTGGTTGCGCCGCCCATAGCAAGCATAAGCCCCGTGCCGTTTACAATATTGAATATCGGCAGAGCAAGATTAAGCGCCGTGAGCCCGTTTGCGCCGACGCCGTTTGCAATAAAAAAAGTATCCGCCAAAATATAGACGGACATGCCTATCATACCTATTACATTAAGCGAAGTATATTTTGCAAACAAAGCAAGATCCTTGTTTTTCATAACAATCACCACAGCCTTTTAATAAAAAACCGACCGCATCTTGCATCTTTTAAAGCCTGACGATGCAAAACACGGTTAAAACGCCGCCCGGCGGCGGCCGTATTATTTCATTTAACGGTGATATTATTGCACATAGGAACGCAAAAGTCAATCGCCAAAGCGCATATTTGACCCATATTTTACAAAGGCAAAACAGCCTTTTAAATTTGCATAAAAGCCGCAAATATCAAGCGGCATAAAAGCGCAAAAAAATGCCGTGCCTTGGAGGCACGGCATTTTAAATTTAAAATTTGAAGGCGATTTCGGATTATTCCGCTACGGGAGCCTCTTCGCCGTCTTTTTTCTTTTCTTTGAGGAGAACGAATTTTTCCATTGGGAAAAGAACAACCATTTGAACGAAGCCTGCTGCCATTGAAGCGATAAGGCGGGCAACGGATTCGTTTGTTACGATATTAAGGAACCAGTTTGTGGCCTCAACCTTTAAGAGAGCACCTACGATTGCGCCCTGCATCCAAGTTGAGAACAGGATAAGCGCAAGAAGAAGCACAATATAAACTGCGAAATTATACCACGGTGCATCAGATTTAAAGGTGGTTTTCTTATTCTGATAGAAACCATAGATGTTTGCAATAAGATTTGAAAGCAAGAACGGAAGCACATAGCCCCAGGTTACAACGCCGTCAATAACATATTTTTGAGCCTCTGCAGAGCCGGTGGTGAACATTGTGGGGGTAAAGATACCTCTTAAAAATTCCGGAAGCAATGTGTGAATTTGGTCGCAAACAAGCGGAAGAAGTGCCGCAAGTGCAAGCTGAATGATTGTTACAAGGCCGGAAACAACAAGGAACTTAACGATTTGCCACAGTGTTTTGAAAAACGAGCCTTTGCCCTCGGCCTTATCATCAATACCGCCGAGGCTGAACTTTTTCTTTTCTTTTTCTGCCATAATTTTTACTCCTTAAATAAAAGATTGAGAAGCGGCGATAATTCCGAACACGCCGCTTCAAATAATTATCTATTAAAGTATAACAAATACGCCTGCAATATGCAAGAATAATTTAATACTTTGTTTATAAAAGAAGCCCCAAAGCAATGCTGCCCGTAACGGCATGCACAATTGCAATAATTGCCCAAACAACAAGCGCAATCACGCCTGCGATAATCGCAAGCAACAAAATAACGCACAAAATCAATATGAGCAAAACGAGCGGACCTTTTTTGCTCTTTTTAACGGGATCTTCAAAATGGGTGTAAAAATCCTTTGGCTCGGTTGCTTTTTCACCGCCGTCGTTAAGCGGATAAAGCTTTAAGGTTGCTTTTTCATCGCAAATGCCGTTGTTCCAAAGAAGCGGCTCCACAAGCGCTCTTGCCGTGGTGGCGCCTTTAAGCACCTTGCCGAGCTTGAAGCCGATTGTGTTAAGGAAGCTGTCGATAACATTAAGAAAAGCACAGGTGATTTTATATTCGCGGGTTTCGGGGCCGTAAGGCGAATCACCGCAATAAAGATTTTGCACCAATTCAAGGATGAAATCCACAACCTTATTATTTGCGATATCCGCAATATCGCTTTTTTTAAGGCCGCTTTCTTTTTTGCAAAGCCGCCAAACCTTTTTAAAGGTGAGCTTATTGAGCCATTTGCCGATGGGCTTAATCAGCCAGGCAAGCTTTTTTACCTTTTCGCCGGGAATTGAAAAAGCGGGAGTGAGCTCTGCAAGGCGATTTATATCATTGCCCATTGCCCAAATAACCTCTCCTATCATACCGAAGAAAAAGCCCTTCATATATTCGTCAAACGGTTTGCCGGCGGTGTCGAGCCCTGGCACATCCTTGATAACCTGAGTGTCTACCCTGATTTCGCTGGCGCGGGGATCAAGCGTTACCGTGCGCATAACCGGAGGGCAGCCTATTAAAGAGCCGCATGAAACATCATAAAAAACATTGCCTTTTTTTGAAACGGTGTAAGAAATATCGTGAATGTGCGTATGGCCCGAAAGCATACAGGAAATGCCGTTATCGGCAAAAATCTCTCTCGTATCTTCACAGCCGCGCTGCATATCTCCCTTGCCGATTATCGCATAAAACGGGCTCGGCGCAATCATCGGATGATGAGTCATGGCGATAACGAATTGGTCGTTTTTGCGCGCATCCTCAAGCTGCTCCAAAATCCATTTTTTACATTCTTCGCTGTAGCCCGAACCGGGGGCGTCCGGATTGCCGTTTTTATCGTCGTTCAAAGCAAAGAGCCTGTAGCCCGGTGCAAGCTGCACAACATAGCAAAGCGAAGGCTCATAGGAAGCTATGGCCTCGTTGGGGCCGAATTCATAATACATATCCCACAAATCATGAATATTTTCAACCGCGGGAACGGTTACGGTTTTATCGCCGTCATAGCCCTCTGCCTTGCCGCCCTCTTTAAAATCGTGGGTGGAGGTGATAACATAAACCCTTTTGCCGCGCTTTTTCAAATCGCGCAGCATCTCGATAAATTCCTTGTGTGATTCGATTTCGCCGTCTTTAGTGGTGTCGCCCGAAAGAACAACAATATCCGTGGAATTATCCTCGCAAAGCATATCGAAGCCTTTTTTGATTACAAGATCCGTATCCTTAATAACCTTTTGGCTTTTTGATTCCGCCTTATCGTATGCGGCGCCGTGATCGCCGCCTTTTCTGGAATAATAATGGGTGTCCGTTATAAACTGAATTTTAAGCGGCTCATTATTACTGCCCCAAATTTTACCTGCCATAAATATTTAAACTGCCTTTCTGCAAATAATTATTCCTTAACGCAAACGCAAAGCTTGCCGCCCTTAACATCGCCGCCGAGTGTGATTTCAATTATGCCGGCGGATCTTTCGTTTATCTCAACCGGGCTGCCGTTTAATTCGGCGCGATATTTGTTTTTATCGTTAAGGCACACAAGGATTGTGTACTTATCGCTGCCGCCGTAATATTTAAAATCGATTTCGGCCGAATCGGCTGTTGTGATTTCTTTATCCACCCAAATATCGAGGCCGCTTGTTACCGTGCCCGGCTTATAATAAGCATTTGCCCAAATGCAAACGGGAGCGGAAAGGCCGCCGAAATTATGGAACCAGCCGCCGCGCTGAGTTTCGATGCCGAAGCATTCATATGTGCAATACGAAAAATCGGTTTCCGCTTTCCACATATCAAGCGCGCGCTTTGCGATTTCAAACGCAAAATCAGCTTCGCCGAGATCAAACATTGTTTTCCACAAAAACCATTGGTGCGACATCCACACATTGCCGTTCCAATAGCCGTCGTTAAAATAATAAGAAGCGCTCATATCAACGGCGGAAATGCCGCTTTTGCTCCACATTTCATTTGGATTTTTTATGTGGGCAAGAAGCCTTTTAACTCTGTCTGCTGGAGCGGCACCCGCAACTATCGGGTAAACGCCGTCCATGCCCTTATTCATATTTTCGCCCTGCTCATTTCTGAGATAAGCGCAAAGATTTTTGTTTTCGTCATAAACCGTGTATGAATAATAGCCGGCTTTTTCATCCCAAGCGAGGGCATTAAGAGCCGCCGTGGATTGCTCGATATCCTTCGTGAGGCGCTGTGCATCCTGCTCCTTGCCGAGTGCAAGAGCCGCCATGCGCATAATCTTTGCCGCACGAATGATATGTGATGTTGAAATGCAGGGGCAAATTCTATCCATCATCTGCTTATCTATCATATAAACCTGAGCGGGATAATCGTCCATACCCGAGCAGGAATACCAATAATCGTAAGTTGTGAGCAGTCCGTTTTTGAATTTTGCCGTAGTGGAGCCGTTTTCGCCCGCAAGAAAGCGATAATAGCGCATCATTTTATCATAAAGCGCCAAAAGCTTTTCCTTATCGTTTTCGCGCTTGAGCATTTCAAGATACTGCACAAACTGAGTGGGCACAAGGCTGCCGTGAAGCAGGAAATCAAAATCCTTATTATCATCGTCTGAAAGATAGGTTTCAAGAATATATTTTGACTTTTCGGGGCTGAATTCCAAAACGCCTGCGCCGATTACACCGCTGTCCCATGTATAAAAGCTGTCCCATCTTTTGCCGGGGGTGAAATGAATAACATTTTCGCCGTGCTTATAAACGGGGTAAACAACATTTGTGAGCAGAGTCGATTTAAGAATTTCGGTTGAAAGGGTGTATTTTTTGCCCTCTTCGTTATAGCCTGCATCCTCTGTTACGCTTGCTTTTTTATAAATCGCCTCATATTCGGAATCCGAAAGCGGCTCAAAAGCCTCCTCTGAAACAACCATGTATTCAACATGAGTTGATTGCGGGTCGATAAATATAGACTGAATAAGCGCATTGTGGAAGAAGCCTTCGTCGCTTTTCTTTTCCGTAAAGCTTTCGGAGAAGGTGCGCCTTAATTCGTCATAAGTGTGGTCGCCGTTTGAAAGTCTGTTCGGCAAAGCGTCTTCAAGGCAGCCGGAATCGAGGGTGCGCTCTCTTGTGCGCTCGTTGTGAGTGAGCACATAATATGTATCGCCGGTTTCGGGATAGGTGAGTGAAATTCTTTTTCCGTTGCCGCAGGGCTCGGACTTAATTTCGGGAGTGAAGCCGTGCTTTTTGATTTGGGTTTTAATCAAATTTTCATCGCCCGCTTCGGTTACGGCAAGAAAATCAAGCTCAATGCCGCCCTTGCCGAGGCTTACAAATTCGAGCGCGCCGGAAGAAATCGGGAAAGACGCAGTTGTGAGCTCATCGCTGCGGAAGAAGGTGATTTTTTCGCCGCAGAGCAAAAATTCAGCGTTATCCTCCGTTACGGATTTATAGCGAACGGTAAGCATGGGATTATCAAAACCCGAAATATCGAAATTATAGGAAACAAAATCGCCTTTTTCACAGCCAAAGGGCTTTAAGCCGAGGGCGGGAACATGGTAATTTTCACATCTGTCGCCGAGGCCGAAGCCGCCGGTGAAGCGATAATCCGAGAATTGACCCTTATGCATGCCATCCGGATTTTCGGTATCCCACGGGCGGGGATTTGCATAATTATATTCAACATAATCGTTTGCGCCCTTAAACACGCATTTTTTCGGAAGCGAAGCATCACAATAAAGCGGCTTTGGAAATTCCATTGCCGAATAAGCGTTTAAAATGCAATTTTGCTTTAAATCCGTGTTGTTGAAAAATTCACAGCGCATAAGATAGGCTTTATCGTTTATTTTTGAAAAGGAAACATCGCAATAAATCATATCCTTCCACATAAGCTCATAGCGATATGAATAATACGAATAATCACCGTTGCAATGCCAAAGATGATAATTGCTCGGGAAGGTTACATTAGGCACGGGTACCGAGGAATTCCACACGGTGGGGTGCACGGAAAAATCAAATCTTGCACCCGATTGCGGCAGCGAATCCACCACGCGGGAAATTCCCATATATTTTTTTGAATACGGACCCCAAACGGGCATTTTTTCAAGCATCATAAGCAGTACCTCTGTTCACATAATCGAAAAACGCTTCGATTATATACATAATAAATATTGTCTCTTATAC
>ERZ652152.686-NODE-686-length-12760-cov-5.55112_pt1 | contig 12760 bp, 8 predicted proteins | sample MGYA00514757_ERZ652152 | MGnify/ENA metagenome assembly ERZ652152
GAGCGCTAGTCTCGTGGGCTCGGAGATGTGTATAAGAGACAGCACCTGTGGAGATATTGTATTTTTCCGATTCGGCTGGGATAAAAAATATGGAACAAAGGACTATATGGAAAACTGGCCGGGAATTTCGCTGGAGGCAGGAAAGTATCTTCAGAAGAAAGGGGTCAAAGCGATTGGATGTGACTGCCTGGCACTGGATGCTTATGGAAGCACCAATCCAAATCATTCATTTTTACTAGGAAATGGCGTAAATATTCTTGAAAACGTAGATAAACTTTATGAATTACCCGAAATTTTTTCGGTTATAGGACTTGGATGTAAGTTTAAAAATGGATCAGGAGCACCGATCCGCCTGATTGCATTGACGGATAAAAAGTAAGAAAGGAAGTGGAACGAAAGTGGAAAAACAACCATATTTTAAACTGAAACAGATAGTAAAAACTTTCGGTGTCACAAAGGCATTAAATGGAGTAGACCTTGATATCTATGCAGGTGAAGTTATTGGATTTGTCGGACCAAACGGAGCAGGAAAATCTACACTGATGAAGGTTTTAACCGGAATCCTGACACCTACAGAAGGTGAGATTATAATACAAGGAAAAGCAGAGGAACATTATAGTCCAAAGAGAGCAAAGCAGATTGGAGTTGCTTGTGCTTATCAGGATTTGTCTCTTTGCACAAACCTTAGCGTGTATGAAAATTTTGCGATGTTGAATGTGAGTCATGGTCTGATATCATCCCCTGGTTGGAGAAAAGAGGCAAAGGAGAACGCCAAAGCATTACTTGAAAAATATTTTCCGGGAAATGGCATTGATGTTACAAAGACAGTAGATAAATTGAGCCTTGCAGATCAACAGGTTGTGGAAATCTGTAAGACCCTGATGACAGATAATCTGAAAATTTTGATCCTTGATGAGCCGACTAGTGCGCTTTCAACGGACAAAGCGCAACAGTTACATAAAGTTGTTGCAGAACTTAGCCAGAAAGGCGTTGCAGTCATTTATATTTCTCATAAGCTGGATGAGATAGGAATAGTTTCTGATCGCATTGTCATTTTACGAAATGGTCAGAATGTAGGTGAACTTTCGGCAGATGAAGTGACACAGGATCAGTTGATCGATCTGATGGGTGGCGGAAAAAAAGAGAAGAAGGATAAAAATGCAGACGAGAATGCGTTTGGACCGAACATGGTGGAGATCAAAGGACTTACAACAAATGTGTTAAATGATATTAATCTCCATGTGAGAAAAGGAGAGATCCTTGGCATTTCCGGACTGGCAGGTTCAGGACAGCAGGAATTGCTTCAGGCGGTTTATGCAGCAAGAAAACATATTGGCACAGAAGGAAAAAATGGAGTGCGCATCAACAGTACAATCGCATATGTCTCAGGTGATCGTACAAAAGAAGGTGTGTTCCCATTATGGGATATCATGGATAACATACTGGTTGCCAATCTCGATCGTGTAAAAGGTAAAATTTTGTTGAACAAGAAACAAAGCGAGGAGAGCGCAAACTATTGGTACGACAAATTAAAGTTTCGTGCAGAGGGTATCAATAGTAATATCATGTCACTGTCGGGAGGTAATCAGCAGAAAGCACTGATCGCAAGAGGAATCGCTTCGGAGGCAGATATCATTATTCTGAACGATCCGACTGCCGGTGTTGATATCGGAACGAAACAGGACATTTATGAATTGTTGGACGAAGTGAAGAAAATGGGAAAATCTGTAATTCTGTATTCAACAGAAGATGCGGAGATTGAAATCTGTGACCGTGCATACATCATGCACGATGGAGCGATCACAGCAGAGCTGATCGGAAATGATATTAATGTCCCTAATATTATCAAAGCTTCATTTAAAAAAGTGGAAAAAAAGGAGAGAGAAGAGAAAAAGAACGGCTTGTTACATCAGATTTTGACATCAAGAATCACATTGCCACTGCTTACCATGTTAGTTATTTTCCTTGCAAATGTGGTAAATAATCCTAATATGCTTTCCTATATGGGACTGCGTATGAAAATGAATTCTACGTTGCCATTAATTTTTGCAGCACTGGGACAAATGTTTATCATTCTTTCCGGAGACTGCGATATGGGTAATGGGTATTCAATAGCACTTGTTAATGTACTAGTTGGTACTATCTTGACCGGAAATCCACTTGTTGGTCTGGTTGGACTGCTGATTTTTATTGCAGCGTACATGGGAATGGCAGCACTGATTCATTTGCGCAATATTCCGGCAATCGTAGTAACACTTGGTGCACAGTTTGTCTGGTATGGAATCGCACTGATCCTATGTCCGACACCGGGAGGAAGCTGTCCGGAGATGATTTCAAATTTCTTCAAATTGAAAACGCCGGTTATCCCGTTACCAATCATTATTGCAGTATTAGCAGGACTGGTATGCTGGATGATTCTGTACAGAACAAGATATGGCATGGTCATGAGAGGAATTGGAAATAATCCAAACTCGGTAGAACGTTCCGGCTGGAATTATCTTACAGCAAAAATGGTAAACTATGGAATGGCAGGATTGATGGTTGTTCTGGCAGGTATGACCTATACTGTATCCTGTAATGGTGCGGATGCAAACAGTTCCGTAAACTATTGCATGCTTTCGATTGCAACAGTTATTCTTGGGGGCTGTGAGATGGCAGGTGGTGTTGTGGCTCCGGCAGGTGTTGTGATAGCAGCAGTTGCAATGAACCTGATCAATTCGTTACTGACAGCAATGAAAGTGGATTCTAATTATCAGACGGCAATCATCGGTTTGATCTTAATTGGCGTACTTGCGTTTAAATTTATCATCCATAGAAAGGGGGCATCCAGAAATGAATAAGATAAAAGAAATTACACAGAAAAATGCCTGTATATGGCCCATTATAGGTTGTATCGTACTTTTTGGAATGATTACGGCAGTGACAGGAAACTTTAATCTGAGTGTTATTATATCGGCTGCAAAACTTTGCACGTTTGCATTGCTGTTAGGACTTGGACAGATGATTGTTGTTACGAGCGGAGACGGAGCGATCGATCTGTCACAGAAATATATATTGACACTGGCAGCGTATGTATCATGTACTGTTATGACAAAAAATATTTTGCTGGGATTAGCGGCATCGGTCCTTATAGGTGCAGTTTGTGGAGGATTAAGTGCATGTGTTAACGTATTTCTAAAAGTTCCGGCAATGATCACAACGCTTGCGACAGGTTATCTTTTCTATACAGTAATTTTAGTAGTGTCTTCAAAGTGGTCAAGCATACCTGCAAAAGGCTTTGTCAATTTTGTAAACAAAAATGTCTTTGGTATTAATATGATGACAATTATCTGCATAGCAGTTGCAGTGCTGTTGTGGTTTTTATTATACCGCACCAAATACGGAAAAAATCTTCATGCGGTTGGTCAGAAGCGTGAAGCAGCCAGATTAGCCGGAATCAATGTGAGAAAAACCGTTATTATAGCATTTGTTATTAATGGAGCACTTTGTGGGCTTGCAGGCGCAATGGCAGGTGCATACTGTGGCGGAGCAAATCAGGATCTGGGAACAACATATTTCCTTCCATCTGTAGCAGCAGCTTTTGTAGGAGGAACCAATGCAGCAGGAGGAAAATCAAGCGTAGTTGGTGTCAGTATTGGTGCACTGATGATGACATTAATGTCTACATTCCTGAATGCAGCAAAACTTGATGTCGGAGTACAGCGGTTAATTCAGGGAGTATTTTTAGTATTTCTGCTGGTAGTAGCTGTATCAGATGCGGCAAAGAAAAAATGATATATAACAGATAGAAATGGAGATCAGAAAAATGGAAATGACAATGAGATGGTTCGGAAAAGATTATGATACCGTCACCTTGGAACAGATAAAACAGACACGCTATGCAACCGGGATCATTACTACATTATATAATAAAATGCCGGGAGAAGTGTGGAATCTGGATGAAATTCTTGCAATGAAAAAAGAGGTTGAGGACGCAGGCCTTCATCTGGCAGGAATTGAGAGTGTCAATGTCAGCGATGCGATCAAGACAGGCGGAGCGGGCAGAGACCATGATATCCAGGCATATATTGAGACATTAGAAAATCTCGGAAAGGCAGATATCCATATGGTTTGCTATAACTTCATGCCGGTATTTGACTGGACAAGAACAGAACTTGACCGTGTGAGAGAAGATGGTTCTACGGTAATGGCATATAATCAGGATGCAATTGATAAAATGGACCCGGAGAAAATGTTTGATGCGATCAAAGATGACATGAATGGAACAGTCATGCCGGGCTGGGAGCCGGAGCGAATGGCAAAAATCAAGGATTTATTTGCATTATATAAAGGAATCGATGAGAATCAGCTTTTTGAGAATCTGAAATATTTTCTGGAAGCAATCATGCCGGTTTGCGACAAATATGATATAAATATGGCAATTCACCCGGATGATCCGGGCTGGAGTGTGTTCGGTCTGCCGAGAATCATTTCATCACAGGAAAAATTAAAACGAATGATGGATATGGTGCCAAATAAACATAACGGTGTGACATTCTGCATGGGCTCGTATGGAACAAACTTAAATAACGACCTGATCGCAACCATTCATATGTTAAAAGGAAGAATCCATTTTGCACATATCAGAAACCTGAGATTTAACGATGGAATGAGAGACTTTGAGGAGAGCGCACATCTCAGCGAGGATGGCACATTTGATATGTATGCCATTATCAAAGCGCTTTATGAAGATGGGTTTGATGGCCCAATCCGTCCGGATCACGGAAGAATGATCTGGGGAGAAAAAGCAATGCCGGGGTATGGACTTTATGACCGTGCATTAGGCGCAGCATATCTTCGCGGACTGTGGGAAGCTGCAAAAAAGGAAGGAGAGCAGAGATGAAACTGACATTACAGGGTTTGCAGGAAAAAGAACAGTGGAAAAACGCAGGAATCGGACTTCCTTCTTATGATATTGAAAAAGTGGCAGAAGAGACAAAGAAAAACCCGGTGTGGGTACATTTTGGAGCCGGAAATATTTTCCGTATTTTTATCGGAGGGATCGCAGATACACTGATATCTTCCGGAGAGATGAAAAAAGGGATTACCTGTGTGGAAACGTTTGATTTCGATGTGGTAGATAAAATATACAGACCGTATGATAACCTCGTTTTAGCTGTGACATTAAAAGCCGACGGCTCAACGGATAAAAAGGTGCTAGGTTCTCTGGCAGAGGCAATCAAAGCGCAGTCAGAAGTGCCGGAGGAGTGGGATTGGTTAAAAGAAATCTTTTCCGATAAAAATCTCCAGATGATCTCATTTACCATCACGGAGAAAGGATATGCGTTGAAGGGAGTGGATGGAAATTATTTTCCATTTATTCAGAAAGATATTGACAACGGACCTGAAAAACCGGTGTCTGCAATGGCGGTTGTCTGCGCATTGCTGTACGAGCGTTTTCAGGCAGGAAAGGCTCCTCTTGCAGTAGTTTCCATGGATAACTGCTCTCACAATGGAGAAAAATTAAGAAATTCCATTCTGACTATGGCAAAAGAGTGGGAGAAAAAAGGATATGTAACAGGCGAGTTTGTAAATTACATTTCAGATGAAGATCAGGTGTCATTCCCATGGTCAATGATCGATAAGATCACCCCAAGACCGGCAGAATCCGTCTGCAGATCTTTGGAGGAACTTGGCATTGAGGATATTGCACCGGTCATCACTTCAAAAAATACATACATAGCGCCGTTTGTAAACGCAGAGGGACCACAGTATCTTGTGATCGAAGATCATTTTCCGAATGGCAGACCTGCATTGGAAAAGGCAGGCGTCTATATGACAGACCGGGATACTGTAAATAAAGTAGAGCGCATGAAAGTTACAACCTGCTTAAATCCACTGCATACAGCACTTGCAGTCTACGGATGCGTTTTAGGTTATACCCTGATCGCAGACGAAATGAAAGATGAGGAACTGAACAGGCTTGTCCATGAAATCGGCCCTGTAGAGGGAATGCCGGTGGTTACAGATCCGGGTATCTTATCACCGGAAGCTTTTGTGGATGAAGTTATCAATGTGCGTATTCCAAATCCGTTTATGCCGGATACACCGCAGCGTATCGCAACAGATACCTCCCAGAAAGTAGGAATTCGCTATGGCGAAACGATCAAAGCCTATGTGGCTCAGTATGGGGATGCGGAGAAGTTAAAAGCAATTCCACTTGCAATTGCAGGATGGTGCAGATATCTGCTTGGCGTCGATGATAAGGGAGAAAAGTTTGAATTATCTTCTGATCCAATGCTTGCAGAATTAACAGCTGCCTTAAAAGATGTAAAATTTGGTGAGAAAGAATCCTATACAGGACAGTTAAAGAGTATTTTATCCAATGAAAATATTTTCGGCATCGATCTTTACAAAGCCGGTATCGGAGAGAAAATTGAAGAATTATTTGTAAAAGAAATCGCAGGCCCGGGCGCAGTGCGCAAGACTTTGAAAGAAAATCTGACAGATTAAACAAATCAAAAACTAAGCCAGAGGAAAAACATGAAAATTCCTCTGGCTTAATTTTTTTAAATCCCTTGACAGAATATAAGCAATCCGTTACTCTAAAAATGCGTAAAGCAAAAATCTTTTTTTATCAAATGAGTGAAATCATATATGCTGGATCGGCATGGATTCCCAATATCCACAACTATATAGCAAATGGTAAGTGAACATGAGTTTATTATTGAAAGAAAAATGCAGTACATAGTATAATAGAAGGAGAATATTATTGTTAGAAGAAAAAAGAAATAACAAACCAGATGTAGTATTAAAAAAGTATTGGGAAAACAAGGAACGGTTTTCAGATTTTTTTAATGCGGTTCTGTTTGATGGAAAAACGGTTATCAGACCGGAAGAATTAGAAGATTTAGATACAGATGAATCTTCTATATTGGAGCATAAAAATTATGCAGAAACACTGAAAGCTTCACGGGATAATATTGCAATTTGCAAGAAATCTACCAGATATGGGATCAATTTTGTGATGCTTGGGATGGAGAGTCAGGAACATATTCATTACGCAATGCCTATGAGAATAATGGGTTATGACTATGGAGCATACAAAAAGCAGTATGATAATAATGCAGTAAAGTATAAGAATGGCAAGGGATTATCTTCGGATGAATTTTTGTCTAAAATGAGAAAAACAGACAAATTTATACCAGTGATCACGGCTGTTATTTATTATGGTGAACGACCGTGGGATGGCGCAGTATCATTACATGGGATGTTAGATATTCCCAAGCAATTCAGTCGTTATGTAAATGATTATAAAATGATATTGATCGAGGCTGGAAATAATAATTTAAAGTTACATAATGTCAACAACAGAGACTTGTTCAACTTAGTGGGAATGTTGATCGATAAAAGGGAGACACCTGGAAAAAGAAAAGAGCAGGCGATTCATTATGTTAAAAAGAATCATGTCGATACAACTGTGATCAGGACAGTGACAAGTGTAATGAACAGTAAACTGGATTATCAATTATTGGAGCGGAAAGGAGAAAATGAAATGTTTACCGTATTTGAAGAGACATGGAAAGAGGGAGAACAGGCAGGAAGAGCGGAAGAAATCATTGCGGCAGGATATGAATTTGGTCTTTCAGAGAAAACCATTTTAGAACGTTTACAGAAAAAACTTGCAATAACTCCGCAGCAAGCCCAGGAATATCTTGCAACTTACGCAAAAGAGACCGAGCAGCGTTGCTAAATTATAAATGCTGCGTCGTTTATTAGAAGAACTACTATAAAACCTCTGATTTTTCAAAAATTAGTTCTTTTTATAACACTTTATGTAACGCCCTGAATGTTATAGTTAGTATAACAAAAAGGATAAATATGTTTTTTTGCAGCCTTGGCAAAAGTGCAGCGAGATAAACATTAAAATGGAAGGAAGAGGTTTACACAGATGAAAAAGGAAATGATGGAAAACGCTACAGGCGTAAAATTAACCAAAAAAGCCAGCAAAAACGTGATCAGATCATTATCGGTCGGACTGGCAGCAATGATGGCATTATCTACTCCGATTGCAGCATTTGCTGAGGATGCAGATGGACAGAATAGCAGTGAAACAACACCGGAAGAGAGTACAACAACTGTAACAACACAGAAATCTGCAGCAGAACAGGTGGGAGAAGTTCAGAAAGCCGCTGAAGAAACGAGCAAAACAACAGAAGCAGCAAAGGATGCGGTAAATGCAGCAGTTGATACAACAATTGCGGATGACAGTGGCGCAGACCAGACAACAAAAGATGCAGCAGGCGTATTGGATGCTACCGCAAACGGAACATTCGAAGGCGGTACAGATGTGAATGTGGCAGAAGAAATAGTTGACAAAACAATGGATCGCATAAAAGATGCGTCAGATGCCGCAGCAGATACCGACGCAGCTCTTGATAAGGCAGATAAAAAAGCAGATGAGGCAAATACAATTGCGGATGATGCAAAGAAAGAGCAGCAGGAAGCACAAGACGCATTTGATAAAGCACAAGCCGGAATTGATTCTGCAACAGACATTGAGGAGGCGAAGAATGCTTACAATCAGGCAGCTGGTATTGTAGGCGATGCACAGAAAGCGTATGAGACTGCCAAAGCAGCTTATGACAGCAAAGTAGCCGAATACAATACAGCGTTAGACGAGCTTAAGGCGGCACAGGCAGCTTATGATACAGCAGTTGCCGAAGCAAGTACCGAGGCAGCGGCAGCCGCAGCAAATCTTGCAGCAGTTCAGGAGAAAGCGAAGGCTCTTCAGGAGGCAGCAGAGGAAGCAAAAACAGCAATTCCGGAGCTTACCGATGCACAGAAAGCAGCACTTGAGATCATCGCTCTGGAAAAAGAACGTGCAGGGGATACCTCCACAAACTGGAGAAAAGAAGATGAGCTGTTCAAAGTGATCCTTAAGAATTACTACATTCCGGAACTTGCCAAGGGAGAACTTGTTGACTGCAAGTGGACCTGGAATCGGAATGATAACAAAAACTATTGTGAGGTGACTTACAAAGATGTGGCAGGTGACACACAAACCGTATATCTGAACTACAAGCTCAACGATACCCGCGATGATCTTGTTATTTTCGAGAAGGCAGAAGAAGTGGTTTCCTATGATGTGAAGGGCACAGACGGAAGCCTTGCATTCAATATCAATGCAGAGAACTTCCCGGCAGATAAGCTTCAGAATGATCAGGATACCGCAGTTTATGAGAATAACGGAGTGGTATACACAATCGTAAATATAGGTGGACAGTTCTATGTGGTCGACTCAGCTTCTAAGGACGTTGAGGTGAACAATAACAATGAGTACAACAGCGAACAATATGAAACTTCCGGTGAGAAAAAGACCACCTATTCAGTGGATGAAAATGGCAAATTGGTCAAAACGGTAAAACAAAATGTTTCCAAGATCACATACACGGAAGCTGACTTATCTTCTGGTAAGACATATGACAGTGTCGAGGCAGCAGAAAAGGATCTGGCCGATAAAAAAGCAGCATTGAAAGACGGAGATAAAGATGTCGAGACGTCCATGAGCGCAACAGCGACTGCAGATGTGACCGTAAGCCAGAAAACTACATTTACGACAACTATTGATTTATCGAAAATTGTTGTTGAAATGAAAAAAATCAATAATGATAACGATAAATACGAGAAGAAAAATGCCGAGATTGCAGCAAAGGAACTTTTTGCTAAATTCACCAACGAAGAGGCGTTAAAGAACCTGCTTGGCGGCGATTATAAGATCGAAAGTATTAATACAGATAATGCAAAAGTGAATGATACAGATAAGTACAAAAATACTTCCGGCAGATGGGTAGACTGGGGTGCAGATTCTGCTGCCTATAAAAACGTATTTTCAGGCACGATCGTTATTACTTATTCACAGACAGTGACTGCAAAAGCAAACGCTGTGGAATCCAAGACAAATGCTGTAAATGCAGCAGATAATAAAAATCTGGAAGAGTTAAAGGATCAGGCATATGATGCTGCAAAAGCAGATGCAGAAAAACTTCTTGGAGATGCAGTTTCCCAGAATAAGAAGATTAAAGACAACCTGAAAACTGGAGATCTGCATATTAACGGTTATGAAGGCTGGAATGGAAAACATAACTCCAACGTAGCAATCAAAATCCATTATGCTGATGACACATTCACAGAGGGAGAGAAGACAACGGATCAGGCAGTTGTTGACGAGAAGAACAGCTCCACAACCTTATCCGTTTTCTACACCGGAACTTATCAGCAGAAAAATTCCAAAGATCTTGGTGCGCAGACCGTGGAAACACAGAAATACAATCAGACTGCCAAGGCAGAGGAAAAAACAGCTTATACAAGCAACAAATATTATGATGAATATAAGAAAACAGGAGAAATCAATGAAGGAATCTGGCTCACCGGAAAAGATGATGATCGTTTCCCGGGACATGAAAGCTTAAAGAGCTTCTATGATTTTAAAGATGCAGCATTAAAAGCGGAGGCTGAAAGAGCAGAGAAAGTAGCAAAAGCGGATGCGATCATTGACGCAGCAAAGAATGCGGTGGAAAAAGTTGATAAAGCAAAAGCAGATGCGGACAGCTTAAAGGATAAGCTTACAGCACTTCTTGCAAGCCAGAACTACACAGCAGATCAGGTAAAAGAGTTAGAGGGACAGATCAGTGCAGCAGAGATAAAATTAAAAGAGGCAGAGGATCTGGCAAAAGACCTGACAGATAAATTAGGTATTGCAGGAGAAACACTGGCTGATAAGATTGCAGAGCTCACCCCTGCACCAGCTCCGGGCGAAGGCGGTTCCACAACGACACCGGGCGGTACAACTACCCCATCCGGCACTGAGACCACACCGGGCGGCGCAGCCACAACACCTGCAGCAGCGGCTCCGGCTAGTGCAGCCACAACCGTTACAATGGTCACAGCAGAAGCAGCACCGGTTGAGATCGCAGAGACACCGGTAGCGCTTGCAGCAGCTGCAACACCGGCGGCAGTAACGAGAACAGCAGCGGTTGCAAATGCAAATGCCGCAGCCGATACAGATGCGGACGCTGACACAGATGTGACAATTGCGGACGAGGAGACACCTCTTGCAGCGAACGGAGCACAGGAGAGCACGACAATTGCCGATGAGGAAACTCCACTTGCAGCAGAGGCTGGCGCAGTGGAAAACATGCAGCAGGAGAAAATGTCCTGGTGGTGGTTACTCATCATTGCACTTCTTGGTGTAACCGGCGAGGAAATGTACCGCAGAAATAAAAAGAAAAAAGCAGAAGCAGCTCAGAAAGATGAAAAATAAATTTTAACAGTAAGGCGCATCCAAAAGGTGCGCCTTTTCTAAAACATCCGTTGCAAAAAAATAAAATACGGAGTATTCTGAAAACAGGAAAAAAATGATTCGTAATTTGTATACAAGGAAACAAAATCTATGAAAAAAAAGAAAACACTCATAATCAGCATGCTTCTTGGCATAATGCTCCTGACTTCCTGCGGAAAAACAGATCATCAGGATCAGGCGCCAGTCGCCACCGAGCAGACATCCGGAGACAGCCGGCAAACTACAGAAGAACCTGCGGAAACCGTCGGCGGATCGGAAGAGTCAACGGAAGCAGCCGGGACAGCCCAAGCAGCAGCAAAAGCCGTGGAAAGCACAGAATCTTCTGAATATGCAGAACGTAAAAGCATCATCATCACAGCCACAAACGAGTGCGGCATCGACATTGGGATGTTTTCTGTGATCGATCCGATCAGCGGCGAACAGTACAATATCAGTGCGATCGCAGATGGACAGTCTGTTTCCATGCCGGTAGAGTGGCCAGTAGAGATCACAGATTTTCAGTGGGCGCTTTATAATCAGAACGGCGAGCTCTGCGTTGAGGCAACCACAGATATCAGCCAGGCAGAGAGCGGAGTGACCTTGCTTCTCACCGGGGACGGAAATCTGGATGATGTACAGGAGATTTTTGAATAATGCAGACGATCTGATACAGACAATTCTGCCTGTACAGGGCAGTCAGGACAGAAATGATAAAAACAGGGGGTACTCATGGAAGAAAGAAGAGAAATATCGAGGGTAGAATACAAGACAAATGGTGTTGTCGTAATCTGCGATACACAGGAAAAAATTTACGTGGATGTGAAAGACATCAGTCCGTTAGGCATGGGAATCTGTGTGCCGGAGGGGCATGAAGGCCTTCTCGGAAAACAGGTGATCATTGTGGCAGAAACACTGATCATGTATGCGGAGGTTTCCCGCGAAGAAAAGCAGGAAGACGGCTCCACATTCATTGGTGTGCATGCGATAAAATTTACAGATGACGTTCTGCAGTATCTGTTTTCACACATTGGCTGATGAAACTAATCTTCTAAGCTCGCAGTTCCCGAGCAGCTGATTCCAGAAATGTTCAAGAGGAATCTCTTCATACTGGCAGATCAGGCTGCAGTCTAAGGCTCCATGGGCAACGATCAGTACATTTTTTCCGGAAACAAATTCCGGCGTTAAAACATCGTGGATAAAAGAGCCGCTGCGGGCATACAAATGCTCAAGACTTTCCGCACCATCTACAGCATGATAATGGACAGGATCATGGAACAACGTGTATACCGGACATTCCGGTTTCTGTGTGACATGTTCTGTTCCTTCATACATGCCAAATCCCATCTCGCGGAGGCGGTCGTCCGTCAGGATCGGCGTGCCGCTCCCTTCCAGAAAAATTTCAGCAGTCTCCTGCGCCTGTCTCTTATACACATCTCCGAG
>ERZ652152.692-NODE-692-length-12725-cov-15.3519_pt1 | contig 12725 bp, 9 predicted proteins | sample MGYA00514757_ERZ652152 | MGnify/ENA metagenome assembly ERZ652152
GATGAGCGCTAGTCTCGTGGGCTCGGAGATGTGTATAAGAGACAGGTATAGGGACCTGTAGTGAAGTGGCATTCCACAATTTCGGGAATCTTCTTCAGTTCTGCCACTACGTTTTTGTACATGGAACCTTTTTCCAGCTTGATTCCTACGTATGTACAGGTTCTATACCCTAAACTCTTAGGGTTCACATGATATCCTGAACCGATAATAACTCCCAAATCAATTAATCTTTGCACACGCTGATGAATGGCTGCGCGTGAAACTCCACATTCTGCTGCGACATCTTTAAACGGGATGCGGGCATTTTGGGATATAATTTCTAGAATTTGTCTGTCGAGACTATCAATTTTCTCCATAATATACCGATTTTAATGTTATCAATCTGTAAGCAAATATAGGAATACTTTTTAATTTATCTACTATTTTGCAAGAAAAAACAGGATTTCTTTGAAAAAAAGTGCAATAAGAGGAGCTAATCACCTATTTTCTTCTCTATTTCGCCGATTTTCCCTCTTCTTTCAAATGAGAAGGTATCGCTATGTGTATCTAAATAGTTCAACAGGAATAGCGATTTTCTTAACAAATATTTTTGTTCTTCGGACTCTTTCAACAAAGCATCCTGATAGAGCAGTTCGGATAACATGTCGATGCGCGTGAGCAATTCCTCGCCACCATAGTTCTGTCCCATCTCGTTCAGTATATATTCCGCATCCTGATCATAATAGAAGGTGGAAGGATGATTGAAGTAGGCACGATAAATGCTTTGAAGTTGCAATTGCAGCTCGGGACCGTCCTTTTTATCTCTTTCTTCTACCAACTTTTCCAATGCTTCGAAAAATTGTTGAAGCAACCGCATAATGTAATCTCTTTGCAGCATGTTAATTGTCCTCTTCGTTTTTATGGGTTAGTGTTACTAATACTTTATCTATCCGGGCTCCGTCCATGTCGACTATTTCCAGTGTGAAGTCATTCCATTCCATGGATTCACCGGTCTTGGGAATGTGGCCTAGTTGTTGCAGGATGAGGCCGCTCAACGTGTTGTAATTATAATCGGGGTATAAATCCTCCATTTCGAAATGACTCAGAAAGTCATAGAAAGAACATTGGCCGTCTATCAACCAGCTTCCGTCCTTGCGGGGAACGATATCGGGATCTTCCGAGTCACTGGGCAAGGTGCCTACCAGGGCTTCCAGAATATCCTTCATGGTGATGATGCCTTGCAGACTGCCGAATTCATCACAGATTAATCCGTATTTGATGTTGTGCTGGCGTATTTGTTCCAATACTTTATATACATCCATGTTTTCGTGGAAGTATTGTGCCGGACGGATCACATCACGCAGATTGAATTCGCAACTGTTCAGCTTCCCGAAGAGGTCTTTCAGGTAAACTACTCCGATGATGTTGTCCAGGGTGTTTCCTTGAGTTACAGGGTAAACTTGGTACAGGTGTTGGCATACGATGTCATACAGCTGCTTGTTGTTCATGTCTATGTCAATGGATACGATATCGCTGCGATAGGTCATGATGGTGTTGATACTGCGGTCGCCCAGGGAGAAGACGCGGTCCACAATATCCTGTTCCACTTCCTGCACTTCACCGTTCTCGGTTCCTTCGTCTATCATGGATTTGATTTCCTCTTCAGTCACTTTTTCTTCCGCTGTGTTGATATGCAGCAGGTTGAAGATAAGTGAAGTGCTTTTGGCAAGTATCCATACAAAAGGAGAGGCGATGACGGACAGCCAGTACATGGGACGTGCCAATAGCTTGGCAGCACGGGTGGAGGCACTCATGCCAATGCGTTTGGGCACCAGCTCGCCAAAGATAATAGTGAGGTAAGTGACCAGGATGACAATCAGGGTTTGAGCCAATAAATAGGCATATGTGGCGGGTACGCCGGCGTCAGTCAGTATGTTCCCAAAGTCGGTGGCCAGCACGTCACCGGAGTAAATACCGGTCAATATACCAATCAGGGTGATTCCGATTTGGATGGTGGATAAAAACTTGTCCGGGTCATTGGCAAGCTTTAAAGCGATACGCGCTGTAGAGCTTCCATGACGGATATCATTGGACAAACTACTTTTACGCGCTGAGATCAGGGCGATTTCGGACATGGCGAATACCCCGTTTAATAAGATAAGTGCGATAATAATGGCAATTTCCATGTAAGAATTTACGTTTTGTTTTGCTAACAAATGTACTAAGAATTGTGTTTTCTCTTTCTTCTTTTAGATTTAATTAATGAATTATCTGTCATTTGCGCTATCTTTGCGGTGTCTATACTTAGAAAGGAGTAATTATGCATCCGTTGGAACTATTCAAATATTGTCCGAAGTGTGGTTCGCCGCACTTTGAAGTGAACAATGAGAAATCAAAGCGTTGCGCTGATTGTGGCTTTGTGTATTATTTCAATTCCAGTGCCGCTACTGTAGCTTTTATCTTGAATGATAAGAATGAGTTGTTGGTGTGCCGCAGGGGAAAAGAACCGGCGAAGGGAACATTGGACCTGTCCGGCGGGTTTATTGATATGCATGAAACCGGCGAGGAAGGTGTGGCACGCGAGGTGTTGGAAGAAACCGGCTTGCAGGTGGAGGAGGCTGTTTATCAGTTCTCATTGCCCAACACTTATCTTTATTCAGGATTTCTGGTACATACATTGGATCTGTTCTTTCTTTGTAAAGTGAAAGATACCAGCCGGATAAAGGCGATGGATGATGTGGCGGAGTCTTTCTGGCTTCCGTTGGATGAAGTGAATCCCGAAGAATTCGGGCTGGATTCTGTGCGTGAAGGAGTCCGGCGTTTTTTGAAAGAACATAAACTTTAATGATAAGATATGAAAAGAAAAACCTTATTGATGGCCGCATTGATGGGAGGCTGTTCCTTGCAGGGAATGGCGCAGCAGATCACTCCCAAGGATGTGGCAGGTGACAAGGAATATAACCGGGTATGCCGGGAATATGAGTTGAAAGGCGGGGACAGCATGGAGCTGTTACAGGCTTATCTGGACAAATATCCTGATTCCCGCCATAAAAACAGGGTGCTGTCACTGATTGCCTCTGCTTATTTTATGGAGGGAAAATACAAGGAGGCCATTGCCCTGTTCCGGTCGTGTGATCTGGAGGCTTTGCCTGATAAGGAAAGAGATGATTGTGCCATGCGTCTGGCCACCTCTTATCTGAAAGAAGACAACCTGCGTGAAGCGGCTGTATGGTTTACCTTGCTGAAAGAGGTAAGCCCATTGTATCAGGATGACGCTGTTTATAATCTGGCTTATATTGATTATGTGGAGAAACGCTATGACAAGGCGCTGAAAAGTTTCCAGTCTTTGCAGAATGATGCCGTATATGCAGCATTGGTTCCTTATTATATAGGAGAGATTTATTTGGTGAAAGGAAATTATCAGCAGGCCCGTACTGTGGCAAAAGCGTATCTGGAGCAATATCCGGCTAAAAAGGATGTTCCTCAGATGGAACGGATTTGGGGAGAGGCTTGTTTCGGATTGAATGATTACCAAGCGGCGATACCTCCTTTGGAAAGATACCGTGAAAGTGTTTCCCACCCGCAGCGTAAACCTTTGTATGAACTCGGTATGAGTTATTATTATACTGGTGTTTATTCCAAGGCTGCCGCTACTTTGGGGGAAATGGCTTCGGTACATGATGCCTTGTCACAGAATGCTTATCTACACATGGGGCTGGCTTATTTGAACTTGAAGGAGAGGAACAGGGCACGCATGGCATTCGAGCAGGCTGCCAATTTCAGTTTTGATCCGAAAGTAAAGGAACAGGCTCTTTATAATTATGCTTTGTGTATTCATGAAACCTCTTATTCTCCATTTGCCGAATCGGTAACCGTGTTTGAGCGTTTTCTGAATGAGTTCCCGAATTCACCTTATACGGAGCGTGTCAATGATTATTTGATAGAGGTGTATATGAATACCCGCAGTTATGAAGCTGCTTTAAAATCTATAGCAAAGATTGAGCATCCGGGCACACGCATTATGGAGGCCAAGCAGAAGATTTTGTTCCGGCTGGGCACACAGGCATTTGCGAATGCCCGTTTCCAGGAGGCTCTGGAGTTCTTCAACCAATCGCTTGCTGTGGGGCAATACAATCAGGCGACAAAGGCGGACGCTTATTTCTGGAGGGGGGAATCCAATTATCGTCTGGACCGTTTTCCGCAGGCGGGTAACGATTACCGCTTGTATCTGGAATTTGCCACCAGCAAGAACGGACAGGAATATGGTTTGGCGCTCTATAACTTGGGATATACTTATTTCAAACAGAAAAATTATGGAAATGCGGGCACTTGGTTTACCCGTTTTGTGGACAGGGGAAGTATCAATGAACGCACCATGCAGGCAGATGCCTATAACCGCATAGGTGACTGCAACTTCTATGACCGCCGTTTTGAACAGGCTCGTCAGGATTATGCCCGTGCGGTGGAGATTGATCCGTCACTGGGGGATTACTCTTTGTATCAGGAGGCGTTTGTGCGTGGTTTGCAACGTGATTACAATGGAAAAGTGCAGACGTTGAACCGCTTGATTTCGGATTATCCGGAATCACAATACATGGATGATGCCCTTTACGAGCAGGGACGTGCTTTTGTGCAGATGGAGGATAATGCCAATGCCATTGCCCGTTTCAATATTCTGGTGAAGAAATTTCCGGAGAGCAATGTCGCACGGCGGGCGGCTAACGAGATCGGTTTGCTATACTATCAGGATGACAAGTATCCTGAAGCCATCCAGGCTTATAAGCAGGTCATAGCCGGTTATCCGGGCAGTGAGGAGGCGCGTTTGGCGCAGCGTGACTTGAAATCGATCTATATTGATTTGAATAAGGTGGATGAGTATGCCAATTTTGCTTCAACTATCCCCGGCGGTGCCAACTTTGATGTGAATGAGCGTGACTCATTGACCTATGTGGCTGCCGAAAGGGTATATATGCGGGGTGAGGTCGCCGAGGCCCGCAACAGCTTTACCCGTTATTTACAGACTTTCCCCGAAGGTGCTTTCAGTCTGAATGCCAACTATTATATCGGTTTGATAGACTATAATCAGAAAGCTTATGAAAGTGCAGCCCGGCATTTGGATAAAGTATTGGAATATCCCAACAACAAATATTCTGAAGATGCCATGTTGATGGGGGCCGAAATGGCTTATACGGCGAAGGATTATGAAAAAGCCTTGCATATTTACAAGCAATTGAAAGATAAAGCCGCTTCTATGGAGCGTCGCCGGCTTGCAAAAACCGGAATGTTACGCAGTGCGCATATGCTGGGAAATGAGGAAGAGATTATCTTTGCCGCAACAGATTTGCTGGCCGATACTAAACTGGCGCCGGAATTGTCTAACGAGGCACATTATTACCGTGCAAAAGCTTATTTGGATGCCGGCAAGACGGATGGAGCTATGGAAGATTTGAAGGTCTTGGCGAAAGACACCCGTAATGTATATGGAGCGGAGGCCAAATATAAAGTCGCCCAGATTTACTTTGACGGCGGACAAACGGATAAGGCGGAGCAGGAGGTGCTGAATTACATTGAGGTAAGTACACCGCATACCTATTGGCTGGCACGCAGCTTTGTGTTATTGGCTGATGTGTATATGAAGTTGGGGCGTAACTTGGATGCTAAACAATATTTGCTTTCATTGAAGCAGAACTATCAGGCCGATGATGATATTGCCGGAATGATTGAAAGCAGACTGGAGAAATTGAAAACAGAGAATTAAAAATTAAAAAATAAGTGCTGAATATGATAAGTAAGAAATTGTCAATTGTCCATTGTCAATTGTCCATTATATTGGCTTTTTTGCCTCTGTCTGTTGCATATGCGCAGCAAGATAGTACGTTGAACCGCACTGTGGTGGTAGAGAATGAGTATAATCCCAATATCATGGATGCCTCAAAGATTAATGTCCTGCCTAGGGTGGAGGAGCCGGCTGTAATGAAGAAAGGCATAGAATATGCTACAGCCTTGCGCCCTGTTTCGGCCTGGACGTATGAAAGTATGTCTCCTATAACCCGTGAATGGGCTATGAACCGCGCGAAACGTGGATATGTCCGTGCCGGATATGGAAATTATGGGAATGTGGATTTTAAGGCTGGGTATCTGTGGAATATCACCGGAAAGGACCGTCTGAAAGTCGGGGTATCTTTGGATGGCATGAACGGAAAGCTGAAGCATTGGAATGCTGAGGATTGGAAATCACGTTTTTATTCTACTGAGTTCCGTTTGGACTATTCTCATGATTTCAGCAAGGTAACTTTGAATTTAGGTGGCGGCCTGCAATCACAAGTGTTTAACTATATGCCTGATTCCGAAATGCATACGGCTTCTGCCAGAGCTACTGATAAACAGCATCATACTTTAGGCGATTTTCACATAGGTGTTTCTTCCAGAGATGAATCGCTTCCTTTGCAATTCACTTTGCAGACCGGATTGAAGTATTTTGGTATCAAATATCCGCTGGATTATTCAGGCAATGCATCTACAGGTAAGGAGAAGATTGTCCACACCGAAGGAGATGTATGGGGCAAGCTGGATAATGAGCAACGGGTAGGCATCCGTTTCGAGATGGATAACCTGTTTTATTCTTCGGACAGTTTAATGGGCAACTATACTTCACTGGGTTTGAATCCTTATTATATGTTGGAAAGTGATGACTGGCGGGTCCGTGTCGGTGCTCATGTGGATTGGCAGTCGGGAGAGGACAGTGGTATTGATGTGTCTCCTGACGTGAAAGCCGAATACTTGTTCTCGGAGAGTTATGTGCTTTATTTACATGCGCTGGGAGGGCGTGAACTGAATGATTATCGCCGGTTGAATGCTTTTTCACCTTATTGGTCTTTAAACGCCCGGATGCCTTCTACCTATGTGCCACTGAATGCTACATTGGGTTTTAAAGCATCTCCGGTAAATGGTTTGTGGTTTAATGTCTTTGGTGGATATCGGATCAGTAAAGATGAGTTGTTTTGCAATCTGGTGGATGCGGACGGGTATTATTTTACTCATTTCTTGCAGGATAAAGCGAAAACCGCGTATGGAGGTGCTGAATTGAAATACGGTTATAAGGACTGGTTTGACGCTTCATTGAAAGGTACATTTTATAGCTGGAAGACAGACAATGAAAATGAAGAGCTGTATTTAGTGACCAAGCCCAAGTTTGAATTGAATTTCTATGCTGAGGCTAAGGTTTTTGAAGGATTGAAGGTTAATTTGGGCTATGAATATGTACAGCGGAAAGAATATGTGATAGAAGAAGGGAATAGCAGCAAGGATTTTGGTTTGGGCAATATCAGCAATTTGAGTGTGGGAGCCAGTTATACTTTCCTGAAAGATCTGTCTGTTTTTGGGCGTGTGAATAATCTGTTGAATAAACAATATTATTATGAGTACGGCTATCCTGCTGAAAAACTGAATGTTCTAGCCGGGCTTTCTTTGGCTTTTTAGTTAAATAGGCACTCGGAAAGGACTTTTTTAAGAAAAAAAAGCAGAAACATACCTTATTATATAGGTGTGCTTCTGCTTTTTTTCTACTTTTGCCCCAAAATAAAATGGAATACATAGTATTATGCAAAAAAATCTAGTAATAGTTGAGTCACCCGCCAAGGCTAAAACCATTGAGAAATTCTTGGGCAATGATTATAAAGTCCTTTCCAGTTACGGGCATATCCGGGATTTGAAAAAGAAGGAGTTTAGTATCGATGTAGAGAATGGGTTTGAGCCGACTTACGAGATACCGGCAGATAAAAAGAAATTGGTAGCCGAATTGAAAGCGGAGGCAAAGAAAGCTGATATGGTATGGCTTGCATCCGATGAGGACCGTGAAGGAGAAGCTATTTCATGGCACTTGTTTGAAGTCTTGGGGCTGGACCCTGAGAAGACCAAGCGCATTGTATTCCACGAGATAACCAAAACAGCGATACTAAAGGCCATCGAAAATCCGCGTGACATTGATGTGAATCTGGTAAATGCCCAGCAGGCACGCCGTATTCTGGATAGAATTGTAGGTTTTGAACTCTCACCGGTATTGTGGAAGAAGGTAAAGCCTGCTCTTTCTGCCGGACGTGTGCAATCTGTTGCCGTTCGTTTGATTGTGGAACGTGAACGTGAGGTGCATGCTTTTGTCAGTGAGCCGTCTTATCGCGTTACAGCAGTGTTTGAAGTACCTGATGTCGATGGAAATGAAGTTGAAGTGAAAGCGGAATTGTCCAACCGTTTCAAAACCAAGGAAGAAGCACAGGCTTTCCTTGAAACTTGTAAGGATGCGCAGTTCTCTATTGAAGATATAACAACCCGCCCAGTGAAGAAATCGCCGGCGGCACCGTTTACTACTTCTACGTTGCAGCAGGAAGCTGCCCGTAAGTTGGGATTTACAGTAGCGCAGACCATGATGGTGGCACAGCGTCTGTATGAAAACGGACAAATTACCTATATGCGTACGGATTCGGTGAACCTTTCGGATCTGGCTTTGAATACCAGCAAGCAGACTATCTTGTCCCTGATGGGAGAAAGATACGTCAAAGTCCGTAAGTTTGCCACCAAGACTAAAGGAGCACAGGAAGCACATGAGGCTATCCGTCCTACCTATATGGAGAATGAAACGGTGAACGGAACCGGTCAGGAGCAGAAATTGTATGAACTGATCTGGAAACGTACCATCGCTTCACAGATGGCAGATGCGGAGCTGGAGAAAACAACGGCTACTATTGTAATCAGCAACAGTAGCGAGAAATTTATCGCTACCGGCGAGGTGATTACTTTTGACGGTTTCCTGCGTGTATACAAGGAATCATACGATGATGACAATGAGCAGGAAGACGAGGGCCGTCTGTTGCCGCCTCTGAGCAAAGGGGAAAAACTGATAAGAAAAGAAATCCTGGCGACTCAGCGCTTTACCCAATGTCCGCCCCGTTATACGGAAGCCAGCCTGGTACGCAAACTGGAAGAGTTGGGCATCGGTCGTCCATCTACATATGCACCTACCATTTCTACTGTGCAGCAACGCGGTTATGTAGAAAAAGGAAACAGTGAAGGTGTGAAACGCCCGTATGATATCTTGAAACTGAAAGGCGGCAAGATTACGGAAACTACCAAGACAGAGATGACGGGAAATGAAAAGGCTAAGTTGTTGCCTACTGATACCGGTATCGTGGTAAACGATTTCCTGATGGAATACTTTCCTGAAATCATGGACTTTAACTTTACAGCGAATGTGGAGAAAGAGTTCGATGAAGTGGCGGAAGGAGAAAAGGAATGGACTGGCATGATGGACAGTTTCTATAAAGGCTTCCATCCGTTGGTAGATAAGACCATTCACTCTAAGACTGAGCATAAGGTGGGTGAAAGGGTATTGGGAACAGATCCTGTAAGCGGTAAGCCGGTATCGGTTAAGATCGGTCGTTTCGGTCCGGTTATTCAGATTGGTACTGCCGATGATGAGGAAAAACCGCGTTTTGCGCAGTTGGCAAAGGGATTGTCGATGGAAACCATTACGTTGGAAGAAGCATTGGATGCGTTCAAGCTTCCCCGTACGTTGGGGGATTATGACGGCCATACGGTAACGGTAGGAGTAGGGCGTTTCGGACCATACGTGCGCTATGACAAACTGTTTGTTTCTATTCCTAAAGGAACGGATCCGATGGAGATTTCTTTGGATGAGGCGGTAGAGTTGATCAAGAATAAGATAGAAGCGCAGGAGAAGAAGTTTATTAAAGTATTCGATGCTGACCCTGATATGCAGGTCTTGAACGGACGTTACGGCCCATACATCAGTTATCAGAAAAAGAATTATAAGATTCCTGAGAATGTAGAACCGGCAGATTTAAGTCTGGAGGCTTGTTTTAAGGTGATTGAATTGCAGAAAAGCAAGGCGGAAACGCGTAAAACGAAAGCGGCTTCAAGAAACAGGGGAACCGTGAATATGGAAGAGGAGTCCGAAAAGCCCGAAGAATCCGCAAAAAGTAAGGCGGCTTCCAAGGTAAAGGGCACTGCAAAAGCAAAAAAATGACACGTATATTTTTAATAGGATATATGGGCGCGGGCAAAACGACTCTAGGTAAGGCGTTTGCCCGTGAAATGAGTCTGAATTTCATTGATTTGGACTGGTTTATCGAGGAACGTTTCCATAAAACCGTTCAACAGCTGTTCTTGGAACGCGGAGAAGACGGATTCCGGGAACTGGAACGGAAAATGTTGCACGAAGTGGCCGAGTTTGAAGATGTGGTTGTTTCGACCGGTGGAGGAACACCTTGTTTTTTTGATAACATGGAGTATATGAATGATTGCGGTGATACGGTGTTTCTGGATGTGGAACCTGCCGTATTGTTCCGCCGTCTGAGAGTGGCCAAGCAGCAACGTCCATTGTTAGCAAATAAAAGTGATGAGGAACTGATGGATTTTATCTGTGAGGCGTTACAGAAAAGACATCCGTTTTATTCAAAGGCGAAACATCTGTTTAAGGCTGATGAGCTGGAGGATAAAAGACAAATTCAAGCCTCTGTTGACAGCTTGAGAAAGAAATTGAATAAATAATTATATATAGTAAAATACACACTCTTTGTACAGAAGAAGAAATGAGAAAATGGCGTATTGAAGATTCGGAAGAACTCTACAACATAACAGGGTGGGGAACTTCGTACTTTGGTATCAATGACAAAGGTCATGTAGTGGTAACTCCTCGTAAGGACGGCGTTGAGGTCGATTTGAAAGAGTTGGTCGATGAGTTGCAATTGCGGGATGTGGCAGCTCCTATGCTGGTCCGTTTTCCGGATATTCTGGATAATCGTATTGAAAAAATCGCGAACTGCTTTAAGCAGGCATCTGATGAGTATGGGTATAAGGCCCAGAATTTTATCATTTATCCTATCAAGGTAAATCAGATGCGTCCTGTAGTGGAAGAAATCATCAGTCATGGAAAGAAATTCAATTTGGGACTGGAAGCCGGTTCCAAACCTGAACTTCATGCGGTGATAGCTGTGAATACAGATTCGGATTCATTGATTATCTGTAACGGATATAAGGACGAAAGTTATATCGAGCTGGCTCTGCTGGCACAGAAGATGGGGAAACGCATTTTCTTGGTAGTGGAGAAAATGAATGAATTACGCCTGATAGCCAAAATGGCAAAGCAGCTGAATGTGCGTCCTAACATAGGTATCCGCATTAAGCTGGCTTCTTCGGGAAGTGGTAAATGGGAAGATAGCGGAGGAGATGCCAGTAAGTTTGGCTTGACATCCAGTGAATTGCTGGAAGCGCTTGATTTTCTGGAAAAGAAAGACATGAAGGACTGTCTGAAACTGATTCATTTTCATATAGGCAGCCAGGTGACTAAAATACGCCGTATCAAGACAGCTCTGCGTGAGGCATCGCAATTCTATGTGCAGTTGCATGTGATGGGATTTAATGTGGAATTTGTGGATATCGGCGGCGGTTTGGGTGTGGATTACGACGGAACTCGTTCTGCCAATAGTGAAAGCAGTGTGAACTACTCTATTCAGGAGTATGTGAATGACTCTATCTCTACACTGGTGGATGCCAGTGACAAGAATGGAATTCCTCATCCGAATATTATTACCGAAAGCGGACGTTCACTGACCGCCCATCACTCCGTGCTGATTTTCGAGGTGCTGGAAACGGCGACTCTGCCCGAAATGGATGAGGATTTCGAAGTGGGTGAAAATGATCATGAACTGGTACATGAACTTTATGAGATATGGGATAATCTGAATCAGAGCCGTATGGTGGAGGCTTGGCACGATGCACAGCAGATACGTGAGGAAGCACTTGATTTATTCAGCCACGGTATTGTGGATTTGAAGACCCGTGCCCAGATAGAGCGTCTGTACTGGTCGGTGACCCGTGAGATCAATCAGATTGCTTCGGGGCTGAAACATGCGCCCGATGAGTTCCGCAAACTGGACAAACTGCTGGCTGATAAATATTTTTGTAATTTCTCGTTGTTCCAGTCGTTGCCGGACTCGTGGGCGATAGATCAGATATTCCCTATCATGCCTATCCAGCGTCTGGATGAGAAGCCCGACAGAAATGCTACCTTGCAGGATATCACTTGTGATTCGGATGGAAAGATTGCCAATTTTATCTCTACCCGTTATGTATCGCATGACCTGCCGGTACATTCGTTGAAGGGAAAAGACGCTTATTATATAGGTGTATTTTTGGTTGGTGCTTATCAGGAGATTCTGGGTGATATGCACAATTTGTTTGGAGATACCAATGCGGTGCATGTTACGGTGGATGACAAAGGGTATTCTATTGATCAGGTAATTGATGGTGAAACGGTGGCCGAGGTTTTGGATTATGTACAATATAACCCGAAGAAACTGGTGCGTACACTGGAAACCTGGGTGACCAAATCAGTGAAGGAAGGAAGAATTTCTGTAGAGGAAGGAAAAGAATTCCTCTCTAATTATCGTTCCGGGTTGTACGGATATACTTATTTGGAATAATAGTATGAAAGAGAAACTGACTATCATAAAAGTAGGTGGAAAAATTGTAGAGGAAGAGTCTACACTTAATCAGTTGTTGGCTGATTTCTCTGCTATAGAAGGTTATAAGTTGTTGGTACACGGTGGCGGGCGCTCTGCTACCAGACTGGCGGCACAACTAGGGATTGAAAGCAAGATGGTGAATGGCCGCCGCATTACGGATGCAGAAACGCTGAAAGTGGTAACCATGGTATATGGCGGACTGGTGAA
>ERZ652152.700-NODE-700-length-12536-cov-10.0407_pt1 | contig 12536 bp, 10 predicted proteins | sample MGYA00514757_ERZ652152 | MGnify/ENA metagenome assembly ERZ652152
GACCAGATAAAATCTTTGGCATTGTGGTCAAAATTGTGGTCAAAACCAAATGAGGTCAGCCCACAAACAAAAAAATCCAACGATTTCTAACGTGAAATCGTTGGATTTATGGTCCGAGTGGCGAGAATCGAACTCACGGCCTCTTGAACCCCATTCAAGCGCGCTACCAAAACTGCGCTACACCCGGATATCGTCCTCTGCCTCCCTACCGAAGCATCGGCGACAAGAAATATTATACTCAGATGCAGTGGTTTTGTCAACCGCTTTTTTGAATTTTTTCGTGTTTTTTGAAGAAAAGTCCGATTTATACGCACATACGCCGTTTTATTTGCTCTGTTCCGCGCGCAGAAGCTTGTCCTTTTCCAGCAGCGGCTTCAGGTACTGGCCGGTAAAGCTGCCGGGCACCTCGGCCACCTGCTCAGGGGTGCCCTCGGCCACGATCTCACCGCCGGCGCTGCCGCCCTCGGGGCCGAGATCAATGATGTGGTCGGCACACTTGATGAGATCAAGGTTGTGCTCGATGACGATGACGGTGTTGCCCGCGTCCACCAGCTTCTGCAGCACCTCGATCAGTCGGTGCACATCTGCGATGTGCAGGCCGGTGGTGGGCTCGTCGAGGATATACACCGTCTTGCCGGTGCTGCGGCGGGCCAGCTCATTGGCCAGCTTCACACGCTGGGCTTCGCCACCGGAAAGGGTGGTGGCGCTCTGGCCCAGGGTCACATAGCCAAGGCCCACGTCCAGCAGGGTCTGCAGCTTGCGGGCGATCTTCGGCTGGTTGGCAAAGAAGACCACCGCTTCTTCCACCGTCATGTTCAGCACATCGGAAATGGTCTTTTCCTTATACTTTACCTCCAGCGTTTCCCGGTTGTAGCGCGCACCTTTGCACACTTCGCAGGGCACATACACATCCGGCAGGAAGTGCATCTCGATCTGCAGAATGCCGTTGCCCTCGCAGGCCTCGCAGCGGCCGCCTTTGACGTTGAAGCTGAACCGGCCCGGACCATAGCCGCGCATTTTGGCGTCCTGTGTCTGGGAAAACACGGTACGGATATCATTGAACACACCGGTATAGGTGGCGGGGTTGGAGCGCGGCGTGCGGCCGATGGGCTGCTGGTCGATGCCGATGACCTTATCCACAAACTCCAGCCCTTCTACCCCATCGCACTTGCCCGCGCGGGAGCGTGCACCATTCAGCTCACAGGCAAGGGTCTTATACAGAATTTCATTGATCAGGCTGGACTTGCCGGAGCCGGAAATGCCGGTCACGCAGATGAACTCGCCCAGCGGGAATTTCACGTCGATGTTGCGCAGGTTGTTTTCTCGTGCGCCCTTCACGGTGAGGTAATTGCCGTTGCCGGTGCGGCGGGTCTGCGGCACCTCGATACGCTTGCGGCCGGAAAGGTAATCGCCAGTGATGCTGCGCTTGGCCTTGCAGATGTCCTTGACGGAACCCGCCGCCACGATCTCGCCGCCGTGCACACCCGCACCGGGGCCCACGTCCACGATATAATCCGCACTGCGCATGGTGTCCTCGTCGTGCTCGACAACGATAACCGTGTTGCCCAGGTCGCGGAGATTTTTGAGCGTTGCAATGAGCTTGTCGTTGTCGCGCTGGTGCAGGCCGATGGAGGGCTCATCCAGCACATACAGCACACCGGAAAGGGCGCTGCCGATCTGGGTGGTCAGGCGGATGCGCTGGCTCTCACCGCCGGACAGCGTGCCCGCCGACCGGGCCAGCGTGAGGTAATCCAGACCCACGCTCTGCAAAAACTGCAGGCGGTTCTTGATCTCCTTCATGATCTGGCCGCCGATCTGGCGCTGCTTTTCGGTGAGGTTCGGCTCATTTTCGGCGATGAACTTCAGCTCGTCGCGGATGGACATCTCGCAGAAATCGCTGATGTTCTTATCCCCGATGGTCACGGCCAGCACCACCGGCTTCAGGCGCTTGCCGTGGCAGTCCGGGCACTCCACGCCGGACATGAAGCTGCCGATCTCCTCTTTCATCCACTCGCTGTTGGTCTCGCGGAAACGGCGCTCCAGATTCTCCACGATGCCCTCAAAGGTGTTGTAGTACACACCGCTGCCGAACTCGTTGGTGCGGTGCATCTCGATCTTCTCGCCATTGGTGCCGTAGAGCAGGGCGTTGACGGCTTCGGTGCTCATATCTTTGATGGGCGTATCCAGCGTGAAACCGTACTTTTTCCCAAGGCCTAGGTAGTACATCTCGCTCACAGAGCCTTCTGCATAATACCAGCCGCTGGCCTTGATGGCACCCTCGCGGATGGACAGGTTCCGGTTGGGCAGGATGCGCTCCTCATCCACCCGCATGAAAGTGCCGAGACCGGTACACTTTTCGCAGGCACCCAGCGGATTATTAAAGGAGAACAGCCGAGGTGACAGGTCGCTGATGGAGATGCCGTGTTCCGGGCAGGCAAAGTTCTGACTGAAGGTCATGCACTCGCCGCCGATGACATCCACCTCGGCGATGCCGCCGGTGAGGGCCAGCGCCGTCTCCAGCGAATCCGCCAGACGGCCCCGGATGCCCTTGCGCAGGGCAAGGCGGTCCACGACGATCTCCACCGTGTGCTTGATGTTCTTTTCCAGCTTGATCTCCTCGTCGAGATCGTACATGTTGCCGTCAATTTTCACACGGGCATAGCCGCCGCGGCGGGCGGCATCCAGCTCCTTCTGCTGGGTGCCCTTGCGCTGGCGCACCACCGGGGCCAGCACCTGAAACTTCGTGCCTTCGTCCAGTTTCAGCACTGCATCCACCATCTCGTCCACGGTCTGCTGGCTGATGACCCGCCCGCACACCGGGCAGTGGGGCACGCCCACGCGGGCATACAGCAGGCGCAGGTAATCGTAGATCTCGGTCACGGTGCCCACGGTGGAACGCGGATTGTGACTGGTGGTCTTCTGGTCGATGGAGATGGCCGGTGAAAGGCCTGTGATCTCGTCCACATCGGGCTTGTCCATGCGGCCCAGGAACATACGGGCATAGCTGGACAGGCTCTCCACATAGCGGCGCTGACCGTCGGCGTAGATGGTGTCGAAAGCAAGGCTCGACTTGCCCGAACCGGAAAGGCCGGTCATGACGATCAGCTTTTCCCGCGGGAGGGTCAGGCTGACATTTTTCAGGTTGTGCTCGCGGGCACCTTTGATGACGATCTTATCGTTTGCCAAGGTATTTTCTCCCTTTTCGTTGTGTCTGTGAATGGTTCTGTTTGCGCTCCGTCTCGGCGGCAGAGTCCACGGTGGAGTTCTCGCCCCGGCGCAGGCGGTCGATCTGGTCCCGCAGGAAGGCCGCGTGCTCGAACTCCAACAGCTTTGCCGCTTCCTTCATCTCGCGGGTCAGGCGCTCAATGGCGGCTTCCCGCTCCAGTTTGCCCATGCGGCGGGTGTTGAGCTTGGCGTTCTCAGCCTTATCGCTGATCTCGATGCTGTCCGCAATGGCTTTAACGATGGTCTTGGGCACGATGCCATGTTCTTTATTATAGGCCATCTGAATGGCGCGGCGGCGCTCGGTCTCGGTGATGGCGCGGTCCATGCTGTCGGTGACCACGTCCGCATACATGATAACAAGGCCCTCGGCGTTGCGGGCAGCGCGGCCAATGGTCTGGATGAGGCTGGTCTCGCTGCGCAGAAAGCCCTCTTTGTCGGCGTCCAGAATGGCCACAAGGCTCACTTCGGGCAGGTCAAGACCCTCGCGCAGCAGGTTGATGCCCACCACCACATCAATGGAGCCCAAACGCAGGTCCTTGATGATCTCCATGCGCTCAAAGGTGTCCACCTCGTGGTGCATATACTTGACCTTGATGCCCTGCTCGGTGAGATAATCGGTCAGGTCCTCGGCCATCTTTTTGGTCAGAGTGGTCACCAGAACGCGTTCGTGCCGCTCGATGCGGGTGTTGATCTCGCCCAACAGGTCCACCACCTGCCCTTCCACCGGGCGCACCGAAATGAGCGGGTCCAGAAGGCCGGTAGGCCGGATGACCTGCTGCGCCACCTGGGTACTGTTCTGGCGCTCGTAGTCGCCGGGGGTGGCCGAGACGAAGATCATCTGGTTCAGTTTGGACTCCACTTCCTCAAACTTCAGCGGGCGGTTGTCGAAGGCCGACGGCAGACGGAAGCCGTACTCCACCAGCGTCTTTTTGCGGGCATAGTCGCCGCCGTACATGGCACGCACCTGCGGCAGAGTGACGTGGCTCTCGTCCACGAACAGCAGAAAATCGTCCGGGAAATAATCCAGCAGGGTGGTCGGCATACTGCCCGGCGCGCGGCCGGAGAGCACCGCCGAATAGTTCTCGATGCCCTTGCACATGCCCACCTCGTTGAGCATCTCGATGTCGTAATTGGTGCGCTGGGCGATGCGCTGAGCCTCGATGAGCTTGCCCTCGGCGGTGAACTGCTTCACCTGCGCATCACACTCGGCGCGGATCTTTTCCAGCGCAGCCGCCTTTTTCTCGGCACTGACGATATAATGGCTGGCCGGGAAGATGGCCACATGCTTCACCACGTTCTGCTTCGCGCCGGTAAGCGGATTGAACTCGGTGATGCGGTCGATCTCGTCCCCGAAGAACTCCACCCGGATGGCAAGCTCGCTCATATAGGCAAGGTAAATGTCCACGATATCGCCGTGCACCCGGAACTTATTGCGTACAAAATTCACGTCGTTGCGCTCATACTGTAGTGTAACCAGCTTCTGGCACAGCTCGTCGCGCTCCATCTGCATCCCCGGCCGCAGGCTGATGACCATGCTGCGGTAGTCGATGGGGTCACCCAGCGAGTAGATGCAGGATACCGACGCCACAATGATGACATCCCGCCGCTCGGAAAGGGCCGCCGTGGCCGAGTGGCGCAGGCGGTCGATCTCGTCGTTGATGGCACTGTCCTTTTCAATATAGGTGTCGGTGCTGGGAATATAGGCTTCCGGCTGGTAGTAGTCGTAGTAGCTGACGAAGTACTCCACCGCGTTGTTCGGGAAGAAGGACCGGAACTCGGTGCACAGCTGGGCCGCCAGTGTTTTGTTATGCGCCAGCACCAGTGTGGGCCGGTTGCACTGGGCAATGACGTTGGCCATGGTGAAGGTCTTGCCGCTGCCGGTGACGCCAAGCAGAGTCTGGCAGCGGTCCCCCCGCTCTACGCCCTTTACCAGTGTTTCAATGGCCTGCGGCTGGTCGCCGGTGGGCTGGTAAGAGGATACCAGTTCAAATTTTTCGTCTGCCATCTTCCCTCTCCTCTCCGGCCCTCGCGCAAAGAACCACAATCAGTTGTATTTCACGCTATGATTATAGCACAGCAGTTTTATAATGTAAACAGTTTTTTGTTGTCCGACCCGTCAGGGCCAGAACAGCGTGCCGGTCTTGAAATCGAAGATGGGCAGGCGGTTTGCATCCCGCATGGAGAAATACTCGGTATCTGTCAGGATGAAGTGGTCCAGCAGATGAATTTTCACCAGGCCCAGCGCCCGGGCGATGCTGCCGGTGGCGTCCATGTCTTCCATGGAGGGCAGCGCCACGCCGTTGGGGTGGTTGTGGCAGAGCACCACGGCATCGGTGCCGCCTTTGATGGCCGCCGCTACCACATCCTTGATGTCCAGGCTCACCCGGTCGGAGGTGCCCTCCCGCAGCCAGACGGCGGCACGCACCCGCCTGCGGCTGTCCAGACTGACCAGCATGGCGCGCTCGTAGTCCGACCAGGCGAACTTTGCCATCAGGTAGCTGCCCATCTGCTCGGTGGTCTTGATGCAGCGAGTGGTGCTGGTGCGGCTGCGGCCATAGTAGCGGCAGATCTGCGGCAGCAGATGCAGCATCCGGGCACTGGCCGGGCCCACACCCTCCACGGTGCACAGTTCTTCCTCGCTGGCCTCCAGCACGGCGGCAAAATCGCCGAAGCGGTCGATCAGGTCGTGGGCGATGCCGTTGGTGTCCTTCTGCGCATTGGTCAGGTAGAGGATGTACTCCAGCGCTTCGTGCTCAGCCAGGCTGTCCAGCCCGTAGTTCTGCACCCGCTCCCGCATCCGCTGGCGGTGGCCCTTGTGCCGTTTTTGTTCTGCCATGACGGTTCTCCTTTTCTGCTTCGTTCCTTATAATAGTACCCATTTTGCCGCCAGAACTCAAGGCTTGCGGGAAAATATATTTTTGCGCGTTGACTTGCAGCAGATGCTGTATTACTATAAAAGTACACTTTATAGATTGAGGAACACTTATGAAACAATATACCGCAACCGCCAACGACGACGGTGTCCGCCTCTCACGCTTTGTGCAGAGCGTGACCCGCGACTTTCCCACCAGCCTGCTGTACAAAAGCTTCCGCAACAAGCGGGTGAAGGTAAACGGCAAAAAAGCTGCGCCGGAGTACCGCCTGCAGGCAGGCGACCTCATTGAGCTGTACATCAACGACGAGTTCTTCCCGCCCGAGGGCGCAAAGCCCGCCGTGCCGAAAGCCGCCCCGAAGAAAAAGCAGAATCAGCCCAAGGTCACTGTCATCTACGAGGATGAAAACATCGCTGTGCTGTACAAACCCACCCACCTTTTGTGCCACAGCGACCGCACCGGCGATGCAAACCTTGTGGATGCCTTCACCCAATATCTGGCCGAAAAGGGCGAGTATGACCCTCACGGCGAGAACCGCTTCAAGCCTGGCGTCTGCAACCGGCTGGACCGCGGCACCGAGGGCCTTGTCATTGCCGCCAAGAGCTACGCCGCCTTGCGGGACATGAACGAGATCATCCGCACCGACCTGCTCAAGAAGGAATACTACACCATCACGGTGGGCATCCCGCAGTCCGGGCGGTTCACCGCGTGGTGGGAGCACGACGAGAAAAACAACAAGGTGAGCATCCACGCCCACCAGTCGCAGGACGAGCGCCGCAAACAGATCATCACGGACGTGGATGTGCTGCGCACCGCCGGGCCCTTTGCCTTGTGCAAGATCGGGCTCATCACCGGCCGCACCCATCAAATTCGTGCCCATCTGGCCTACCTGGGCCGTCCGGTGCTGGGCGACATCAAGTACGGCAACCGCAAGATGAACGAGCGCACCGGTACCAAAACGCAGGCCCTGTGCGCCGTGCGCATCAGCTTCCTCGATATCCCGGAGGAAAACACCCTGCATTACCTCTCCGGCAAAGTCATCAAGCTGAAGGACCCGCAGATCGTGAAGCAGTTTGATGCGCTGGACAAAAACAAGACCGAACCTGCCAAAGGAGAATAATACCATGGAACTGAACGCCTACTTCAAAAGCATCATCGAGCAGGACCGTGAGCATGTGGTCATCTGCGATCTGAACCACACCATCCTATACATGAATCCTTCGGCCATCCGGGACTACGCCAAATACGGCGGTGCTTCCCTGCTGGGCCGCAGCCTGATGAACTGCCACAACCCGCAGTCTGTGGCTGCCATCCAGAAGGTGGTGGACTGGTTTGCCGCCGACAAAAGCCACAACCTCATCTTCACCCACTATGACGCCAAGCACGACCGGGACGTCTACATGGTGGCTCTGCGGGACGACGACGGTACCCTCATCGGCTACTACGAGAAGCACGAGTCCCGCACGCGGGAGACCATGAAGCGGTACGATATGGAGTAAGATTTCATGCAGAAGATCGACCTTTCCACCTGGCCTCGGGCAGAGCTGTTCCGGTTCTTTTCCGGGGTGTCGCAGCCATTTTACAGCGTCACCTTCCGGGTGGACGTGACGAACCTCCACGCCTACGCGAAGGCCCACGGCATCTCCTTCTATTATGCCCTCGGATATCTGGTGACCGACGCCGTGAATGCCGTGGAGAACTTCCGCTATACCATCCGGGCAGGTGAAGTGTGGCTGCTGGATGAACGCATCCCCAGCCTGACCGACCGGAAACTCAGCAGCGAGCAGTTCCACATCGTCACCCTGCCGAAGACCGGCACGCTGGACGAATTCTGCCGGGCGGCAAAAGCCAAAAGTGACGCGCAGAAAACCTTTCTGGACCAGAGCGGTGAGCTGGATGACCTCATCTACATTTCCTGTACCCCGTGGTTCGACCTGACCGGCTGCACCAACGAGCGGGATTTTGATAAGGACGACAACATCCCCCGCATCACCTGGGGCAAATATGTCCCGGAAAATGGCCGCGAAACACTGGGCATGAGCCTGGAAGTGAACCACCGGTTTATTGACGGGTACCATCTGGGGCTGTTTTACAAACATCTGCAAGCGAATATTGATGCATTATAAACAAAAAAATCTGCCGCACATTGTACGGCAGATTTTTTTGTTATGTGTTACTTTTTATCCTGTTCCTGCGCTTCCTGGGATCCCTGATTTTTGCGCAGCTCTTTGATGCGCTTTTTCTCGCTCTGGACGTGAGGCCAGGGCCAGGAGAAGCCCTCGTTGGCCTTACACCAGCGGGTAAGCGGATAGAACGCAAAGGCCAGGCCGAAGATGTAGAGCAGCGCGTACAACAGGGCATCCAGCGTGACAAGGGCATCCAGCGCGCCGATCACCGCTACCACGCAGCCCGCCTTCAGAAAGAACAGGCCATTCTGGCGGCAGTATTCCTCAAAGTGTTCGGCCTTGACGGCACGGCGGCCCTGATCGCCCCAGACACGGGGATTTTTCATGACCGAGTAGCCGTAAAAGACCATCATCAGGCCAAGGGTGAGCTGAAAGCCAAAAAACATCGGTGGTACCTCGTGTGTTGTCGGTTAATCCTCGAAGAACGGCTTCATGAAAGGCAGGAAATCCAGCGTTGCAAAATAGTCACGCGGGGTCTCGGCACGGCGGATCAGGCGATGGCTGCCGTCCTCGCACAGCAGCACTTCGGCGCTGCGCAGCTTGCCGTTGTAGTTGTAGCCCATGGCAGAACCGTGTGCACCGGTGTCGTGGATATAGACGATATCACCGATGTCGATCTTCGGCAGCATGCGGTCGATGGCAAACTTATCGTTGTTCTCGCACAGACCGCCCACCACATCGTACATGTGGTCGCAGGGGGCATTCTCCTTGCCCAGCACGGTGATGTGATGGTAAGCGCCGTACATAGCCGGGCGCATCAGGTTGGCTGCGCAGGCGTCCAGACCGATGTACTCCTTATAAATGTGCTTCTCGTGGATGGCAGTGGCCACCAGTGCGCCGTAGGGGCCGGTGGTGAAGCGGCCCATCTCGGTGAAGATGGCCACATCGCCCATGCCTGCGGGCACCAGAATTTCCTCAAACTTCTTGCGCACACCCTCACCGATGGCCATGATGTCGTTCTCGGTCTGCTCCGGGCGGTACGGGATGCCCACGCCGCCGGACAGGTTGATGTAGCCGATGTGCACACCGGTGGCCTTCTGCACACGGACAGCCAGCTGGAACAGGATACCGGCCAGCTCGGGATAGTATTCGTCGGAGATGGTGTTGGAAGCCAGGAAGGCATGGATACCAAAGTTCTTGGCGCCCTTGGCCGCCAGCTTCTTATAGCTCTCGATCATCTGCTCCTCGGTCATGCCGTACTTGGCATCACCGGGCTTGTCCATGACCTGGAAGCCCTCCTCGCTCTCGCCCAGACTGAAGGTGCCGCCCGGGTTATAGCGGCAGAAGATATTCTCGGGCACACCGGCCACACGCTCCAGGAATTCCACCATGGTGGCGTCATCCAAGTTGATGTAAGCGCCCAGCTCATAGGCCTTCTTCATGTCCTCCACCGGGGTCTGGTTGGAGGAGAACATGATGTCGCTGCCGGTGAAGCCGCAGGCCTCGCTGAGCATGAGCTCGGTCAGGGACGAGCAATCCACGCCGCAGCCTTCTTCCTTGAGGATCTGCAGGATGACGGGGTTCGGCAGAGCCTTGACGGCAAAATACTCCTTGAAACCCTTGTTCCAGCTGAACGCCTTGTTGATGCGGCGAGCATTCTCACGGATGCCTTTTTCGTCGTAAACATGGAAGGGCGTGGGCACATCCTCAATGATCGCCTGCGCCATTTCCTCGGTCAGAAACGGTTTCTTTTCCATAGTTACATCCCTCTCATTTTATATGCACGCGGCCCATTACCGCATTACAGCTTCAGATTCTGTCGTGTCGGCGTGAAGGTGGGGATCATCTTCGCCAGCTGCTGCACCACGCCTTCATCGTTGTGGGCAGCGGCGGCTTCCAGCGCCTGCAGCTGCTCGTAGAACTCGGCCAGGTCGATGGTGCGCGGACTTGCCACGAAGATCTTGTTGTGCTGGGTGCGGCGCATCTTGTCCTGCTCCTCATCCATCATCAGTTCTTCGTAGAGCTTCTCGCCCGGGCGCAGGCCCACGATCTTGATTTCCATGTTCACGCCCGGCTCATAGCCGTAAAAGCGGATGAGCTGCTTGGCCAGGTCCATGATCTTGACCGGCTCGCCCATGTCCAGCACATAGATGTTGCCGCTTTCGGCCAGGGCACCCGCCTGCAGCACCAGCTGGGCTGCCTCCGGGATGGTCATGAAGTAGCGCTCGATATTGGGGTCGGTCAGGGTGACGGGGCCGCCCTTTTTGATCTGGGCCTCAAACAGCGGGATAACGCTGCCGTGGCTGCCCAGCACATTGCCGAAGCGCACGGCCACGCACTTCATGTCGGTGTTGCCCGCAAAGGTCTGGATGAGCATCTCGCAGATGCGCTTGGTGCAGCCCATGACGCTGGTGGGGTTGACAGCCTTATCCGTGGACAGCTGTACCAGCCGCTCCACGCCGTGCTCGCTGGCGCTCACCAGCAGGTTCTTGGTGCCAAGCACGTTGTTCTTCACGGCCTCGGCCGGGCTGACTTCCATCAGCGGCACATGCTTGTGGGCCGCCGCATGGAACACCACCGTGGGATGGTAGGTCTCAAAAACTTCGTCCAGACGCTTTTTATCACGGATGGAACCGATGAGCACCGTCACCGGGATATCCCGGCCGTACTTCTGCTGCAGCTCCATGAGCAGCTCGTAAGCGCAGTTCTCATAGATATCAAAAATGAGCAGCTTGCCAGGCTTGAAGCGCATCACCTGACGGCACAGCTCACTGCCGATGGAACCGCCGCCGCCGGTCACCAGCACCGTCTTGCCGGTGAGGTAGCCGGAGATCTTGTCGGTATCCAGCGTCACCTCGTCGCGAGAGAGGAAGTCTGCCGGGTTCAGTTCCCGGAAGGCCCCCTGCTGCGGTGCACCGGTGCCCACCAGCTGCGGGTCGCTGAGCACCTGCACCGCACAGTGGGTGCTGACGCACAGGTCGATGACATGGTTCAGGCGGCTTCCCTTCAGGGTGGGGATGGCAATGATGATGCTGTGGATGCCGTAGCGCTTACACAGCTCCGGGATCTCCTCCAGCGTGCCCTTGACCGGCACGCCGTGAATGGTCTGGTTCCGCTTGGCGGGGTCATCGTCCACCGCCACCACCGCGTGGCCGTATTCCTTGTTGGATTTGCACACATTGATGGCCCAGGCACCGGCCTCGCCTGCACCCACGATCATCACGGGGCGGTTGGGGTCCTTAGCCGGGACCCTGCGCAGGCGTTCGCCCAGCGGGTGGTTCAAAAACAACCGCCACGCCAGACGGCTGCCGCCCACCAGCAGAAAGATGAGCACTGCCGCCATGCAGTTGGCGGAATTGAACAGCACGCCGTGGATGCACAGGCGGTTGACCGCATACACGATGCCGGTGGGCACCGCGATCATTCCCGCCAGACGAAGCAGATCGCGCTCGCCGGCGTACTTCCACAGCACCGAATACAGTCCGCCCGCCAGAAAGCAGGCCACATACACCGCCACGATCCAGGGCAGGTTCGCATACAGGATGGCACGGTTGTGGGGCCACCAGGCGGCCTCCACCGCACCATCGGCGCGCAGCAGCAGCGCAAAGTAGAAGCTGAACGCCACGATCAGCGCATCCAGCAGCACCAGCACCGCCCGGCGTGCCAGCACCTGCGGCGTGTTCTTGGTTTTCTCTTTCACGAAAAAGTCCTCTTTTTCCCTCAGCGCAGGCACACTTCCTGCGCCGCTATTTTTGCCGGACCCGGTCCGGCTGCAGGGAGACGATATGCTCCCACTCCTGTATTATACTCACAATTGCACACCGTGTCCAGAAATTTTACGTTTTTCCCGTCCGTGGAAAATGCTGCACAGCTCTTTGCCCAGCCCCAGCGGCCAGGCCGCCAGCAGAAACACGGCTGCCATGCCGCTGCCGCCTGCCGCAAGGACCGCCAGCTGAAGCGGCAGTTCGGCGGTCAGCGGGTCGGCAAGAACGGTCCGCAGGCCCACGCCCGCCGCAGCCGCCAGCACCGCCGCCAGTGCCGGTGCCCCCAGCCAGCGGAAGAACGCGTGGGGCGTCCCGCTGGAAAACAGCAGCCGCCATGTATTGGCCGTGCAGGTGTACAGGCTGGAGAGCAGGATCACCGCCAGAAAGCCTTTCATGCCAAAGCGCGGCAGCAAAAGCACCACCCCCGCGATGCGCAGGATGGAGTCCCACACGCTGTAGCGGAAGGCCGCCTTCTGCTCCCCCACCCCCTTCATGGCCCCTGTCTCTTATACACATCTCCGAGCCCACGAGACTAGCGCTCATCTCGT
>ERZ652152.744-NODE-744-length-11877-cov-11.637_pt1 | contig 11877 bp, 9 predicted proteins | sample MGYA00514757_ERZ652152 | MGnify/ENA metagenome assembly ERZ652152
CCCTAGAGTTCGTCGGCAGCGTCAGATGTGTATAAGAGACAGGACACGGATACTCCGGCTCAGCCCGGCCGCCCGGCGAACCCCGCCCTGCCCAAGACCGGCCAGCTGAACTGGCCCGTGCCGGTGATGGCCGTGAGCGGCCTGCTGCTGTTCGCCTTCGGCTGGACGTTGGACCGTCGGTACCGCACGGTATAAATTTCATCTCGTTATACAAAGAGGACCCGATGCATCGTCTGCATCGGGTCCTCTTTTTTGCTGATTGGATCGGGCGCTTACTGCTGCTGTGCCTGCTCGGCGCGCTTGGCTTCCAGTGCCAGAATGGCGTCGCGGCGGCTCAGGTTGATGCGGCCCTGCTGGTCGATGTCGGTCACCTTGACCACGATGGCGTCGCCCACAGCGACCACATCCTCCACGCGCTCCACACGCTTGGTGTCCAGCTTGGAGATGTGCACCAGACCTTCCTTGCCCGGTGCGATCTCAACGAAGGCACCGAAGTTCATCAGGCGGGTGACCTTGCCCTTGTAGATGGCACCGATCTCCGGGTCCTCCACAATGGTCTTGATGGTGAAGATGGCGCGCTTTGCGTCCTCCTGATCCACGGCGGAGACAAAGACGTGGCCGTCCTCCTGCACGTCGATCTTGCAGTTGCAGGTGGCGCAGATGTCCTGAATGACCTTGCCGCCCTTGCCGATGACGTCCTTGATCTTATCGGTGGGGATCATCATGCTGAACATCTTGGGGGCGTAGCGGCTCAGCTCGTGGCGCGGCTCAGCGATGACGGGCTTGATGATCTCATCCAGGATATACAGGCGGCCCTTGCGGCACTTCTCAAATGCCTCGGCAATGATATCGTAGGTCAGGCCGTCGATCTTGATATCCATCTGGATGGCGGTGATGCCCTTGCGGGTGCCGCCCACCTTGAAGTCCATATCGCCGTGGAAGTCCTCCACGCCCTGGATGTCCAGCATGGTCATCCAGCGGTCGCCCTCGGTGATCAGGCCGCAGGAGATGCCTGCAACAGGTGCCTTGATGGGCACGCCGGCGTCCATCAGTGCCAGCGTAGAGCCGCAGATGGAAGCCTGAGAGGTGGAGCCGTTGGAGCTGAGCACCTCAGACACGCAGCGGATGGTGTAGGGGAACTCCTCCAGCGAGGGCAGCACCGGCACCAGAGCGCGCTCAGCCAGTGCGCCGTGGCCGATCTCGCGGCGGCCGGGGCTGCGGGGTGCGCGGGCCTCGCCGACGGAGTACGGCGGGAAGTTGTAGTGGTGGATGTAGCGCTTGGTCTGCTCGTCGGTCAGGTCGTCCATGAGCTGGTTGTCCTTGGTGCCGCCCAGGGTGCAGGTGGTCAGCACCTGAGTCTGGCCGCGGGTGAACATGCCGGAGCCGTGCACGCGGGGCAGGATGCCCACTTCAGCAGCCAGCGGGCGGATCTCGTTGATGCCGCGGCCGTCCACGCGCTTGCCCTCGTCCAGCAGCCAGCGGCGCACGACGAACTTCTGCATCTTGTAGCTGACCAGGTCAAGGTCGGCAGCGGACAGGTCGGGGTACTCCTCGGCGATCTTGTCCATGATGGGCAGCAGAGCGGCGTCACGCACGTTCTTGTCGTCGGTGTCCATGGCAGCCTTGAAGTCGTCCAGATACTTGTCCTGGATGGCGTGGAACACGTCCATATCCAGACCCACGACCTGGAAGTCGATCTTCTTCTTGCCGCGCTCGGCCACGATCTTGTTGATGAACTCGATGGTCTTTTTGATCTCCACATGAGCGGCCTTGATGGCGTTCAGCATGGTGTCCTCGTCCACCTCGTTGGCACCGGCTTCGATCATGACGATCTTGTCCATGGTGGCGGCAACGGTCAGGGCCAGGTCACTGACCTTGCGCTGCTCCTGGGTGGGGTTCAGCACGATCTCGCCGTCAACCAAGCCCACCTGCACGCCGCCGATGGGGCCGTTCCAGGGGATGTCGGACACGGCAGTGACCAGAGACGCACCGATCATACCGGCGATCTCAGGGCTGCAGTCGGGGTCCAGGCTCATGACAGTCATGGTGATGCACACGTCATTGCGCATCTCCTTGGGGAACAGCGGGCGCATGGGGCGGTCCACCACGCGGCTGGTGAGGATGGCGCGCTCACCGGGGCGGCCCTCGCGGCGCATAAAGCTGCCGGGGATGCGGCCTGCGGCGTAGAGCTTCTCCTCATACTCCACGTTCAGGGGGAAGAAATCCACGCCCTCGCGGGGTTTGGGGCTCATGACCACGTTGCACATGACGCAGGTCTCGCCGTAGCGGATCAGCGCACTGGCGTTGGACAGACCGCACATCTTGCCCATCTCGACCTTGAACGGACGGCCTGCCAGCATGGTCTCGTAGACCTTGTAGTTCTCAAAGGTCTCTCTGCGGGAACCAAATTCAATTGCCATTGTTTTTGCCTCCTTGGATCTTTTATTTTTTTTTTTTTCTATCCAAAAGGCGGTGGCACGCGCATCATAGCAATAAATCCAACGTCCGTGCACTGCTTTTTCGGCACAGGCGTTCGATTTACTGCTGCAATACGCAGCCGCTGCCATTTGTACATAAAGCAAAAGGCAGGCACCTTTGCGGTACCTGCCCTCTGTTTAAATTACTTACGCAGACCCAGAGTTGCGATCAGAGCACGGTAACGCTCGATGTCCTTCTTCTGGAGATAAGCCAGCAGATTGCGGCGGCGGCCAACCATCTTCATCAGGCCGCGGCGGCTGTGGTGATCGTTCGGGTTCTTCTTCAGGTGCTCGTTCAGCTCGTTGATGTGAGCGGTCAGCAGAGCGACCTGGACTTCGGGAGAGCCAGTGTCCTTCTCGGTCAGAGCGACTTTGGCCATAACTTCCTGCTTGTTCATAGTTACATACCTCTTTATAAAATTTTATGTGCCAATGGAACAGCGGCGGGAAACGGCATTCCCAAAAAGCGGGCATACTCCCAGCCCCGTACCACGGTAACAGATACAGTATACCAGAACCCCTTGCAAAAAGCAAGGATTTTTTTGCCTTCTGCCTTTATTTTTTGGCGTAGGCGTTCCAGTAGAGCTGCACCTCCGGCAGCTTCTTTCTGCGCAGCAAAAACAGCATGGGGATCAGGTACACGGCCACCGAGATCAGCATGGAGGAATCGTAGCTGCTCACGCTCTCGGCCATGGTCACGGTGCCGTACATGCCGCCGATGATCATGGAGGAGATATCCATCATGCCATGCAGGAAGACCGTCACCCAGATGTTGCCGGTGCGGAAGTAGATGGCCGCGAACAGACTGCCCAGCGACGCCGCAAACAGGCACTGCATCAGCACGCCGAAGGGTGCCGACCCCAGAAGGTTCGTCAGGTGGGCCGCGCCGAACAGCACGCCGGACACAAGGCAGGCTTTCCAGATGCCGCTCCGGCTGGTGCCGTAGTGCTCCAGCAGGGTCTGGGCCACCACGCCGCGGAAGACGAACTCCTCTGCCACGCCCACCAGCATCATGCTGACCAGAAAGCTCAGGATGCGCGGCAGCGGCAGCAGTGCCCGGTCGTCCGGCCGCTCGAACATCAGTGAGCCCGCCAGGCTGTAGCCGATCATCACCAGCGGATACATGCCCACCAGCAGGCCATTGAAAAAACCGCTGCCGCGCCGCCGCAGCAGCCCGAGGCGGCCGGTCTTTTGCAGCACCAGCACCACCACCAGCGTGCCCACAAGCTCCTGCAGGCCGCTGTAAAGATAGCCGTCCAGGGCGGAAAAATCTGCCCGGGCAAAGAGCAGTACAAAGGTAAAGACCAGGTCCGATACGAACAGGCTGCCGAGGAACAGCACCTCGACCAGGATGCAGAACAGGACCGGGTGCGCGTTGCGCAGTCGTTTGAGCATGAGGGAGACCTCCTGAGCGATCGTTTGATTTTTTATTGATGGTGCCGCATACTTATTTTTTCAGCACCCAGATCTGAGAAAATTCCTGCGTATCCAGCATTTCAACGGATGTATATCCGCCCAGCCGTGCGATCTCCTCTGCTGACGCCTGATTTTCCTGCGTGATCTGCTCCACTTCGCCTGGAGTGACGAATTGCCACAGGCCGCGCCCGCAAATGAACACCACCATGGAATCACTCTCACCGGTGCAATATTCCCGGAGCAGCGTGCTGGAAGTGTCCTGCACCGCACAAATCTCTTTGAAGTGCAGATACTCCGGGAGTTCCGATGTGAATGCCGTCATATCTCCGATCAGCGACACACACTGCGCGTCGCTGTACTGTTCCAGTTCTTCATTCACCTTCCGGTTACCAATGTACATCCGCTCCGGCGTCAACACAAAGGCCAGCACAAGCATCAGTGCACACACAGCCTGTGTGATTTTCTTTCGTGCATTCTGTCCCAGCGTATCCAGCACAGCAAAAAAGCCACAGCCGCAAAAGAGTGCTTCCAGCGGCTGCAGATGGTATACATACCGCAGGGATTTATACGGCGAGATCACTGCAATCACGATGAACGCAGCCAGCGCCGGGATCGTTATTAGTTTTGCGCGGGGTGCAATCAGCACAGTCTGCCGCAGTTTTCCCGGAAGAAATCTTTTCGTCAATGCCACAAGGAGCAGCAGCGCCATGATCCCCGCGCCCACGCCAAACTCCACAATGCTCCATCCCGTCAATTCCAACGGGCCCTTGGGGTACTGGCTCAAGTTCAGGATATTATCCGTTGTAGTGTCCAGCGAGACCGTCGATTGGGAGTGCAGCTGCGCAAGCCAACAGGGGAATGTAAGCATCATTCCGCCAACACCAGCCAAAGCCGCCGCTGAAAACTGCACCACATGTTTCCACTCCCGCCGCAGCATGAGGTAAAAATCATACACTGCACACAATAAAAATGCATAGATCACATAGAAATACTGCGTGAGCATTCCAAGATAAATGACGATGCCGATCAACAGATACCGGACAAGCGTCGGCCTGCGCAGAGCCTTTGCCAGCAGCAGCGCCAACACGGTGGTAAACAGGGTCAGAAGCATATACATTCGTATCATCGTTGCATTTGAGATTGCCTCTCCACTGAATGCATACAGCGCGCAGACGAACAGCGACTTTTTCCAACTGTTCTCCCCTTCAAAAATCTCCATGCCAAGTGCATACAATGCCGCAATGGTGCCGCCGAACAGTGCAAAATTCAGGCCAAGGCCAGTCCATTTTGTAAAGCTGCCCGGGAACAGCGAGCAAACCGTGTGCAATAAAAAGTAGAATACCGGCGGGTGGACATCCTGCGTCTGATTATAATAAACCGACGCATAGTCGAAGCGTTGGCCCTCCTGCACAGCAACATAGGACATAAAGTCCTCCCGACTGTAAATGTGTTCGGCGCTCGTGCCGCTGTACGCGCGTTCACCGTTATAATACCAACTCAAAAACGGCGCATAATCGCTGTTTGAAAGTCCATAAGAATAAAGTTCATCCGCAAAAAATCCTTCTTTGCGCACTGCCCACCAGCCACAAAAGCAGACCAACATGGCAAGGAACACAAGGATCCACCGCGTTTTCATTCTCTGTTCTGTCTGTTTCATACTGTTCCTCATTTTTCCCGTCCGGCTCTCTTTCCGCATTTCACGCTGCATCCGGGCTCTTTGCAAAACCGATATGCGCTGCCCAGCCATTGCCGTTCGATGTTTGTTTTGTGTCTATTCTAGCACACTTTTGGCAAAAACGATAGGGGGCAGCGGAAGTGCAGCCACCCGCTCCGCCCTGCCCGGGCAAGTTTGCTCTTGACAAGGTCCGTTCGTTTATGCTAACATAACGGTGTTATCCAGCTTGATACAGGAGACTGCATGAAAGACGAACGCGAAACCAAAGAAAAGCTGCTGCAGAGCGCCCGGGCCGAGTTTCTGGCCAAGGGGTACCAGGGCGCTTCCCTGCGCAGCATCTGCAAAGCCTCCGGCGTGACCACCGGTGCGCTGTATTTCTTTTTTAAGGATAAGGACGATCTGTTCACCTCGCTGGTGGCCCCGCAGCTGAACACCCTCAAGGCCATGCTCACCGAGCACATGCGGCAGGAGCTGCTGGTGCTGGACAGCGGCGAGGACGCGGCGGAGAACGATTTCCGCGACGATGCCTATGCGTCCCAGCAGGTGCTGCACCTGCTGTACCAGAACTACGACCTGTTTCTGCTGCTGCTCACCGGCAGCTACGGCTCCAGCCTGGAACACTTTGTGGACGAGCTGGTGGCCATCTCGGAGGAGCACTACCGCAAGCTGGCCGACCGGCAGGCCGCGCTGCTGGGCGTGACCCCGCCGCAGGACTACACCATCCACTGGCTGGCCCACATGCAGATCGACGCCTTTGTGCACCTGCTCACCCACGAGCCGGACGAGCAGAAGGCCCTGACCCACCTGCAGGACATCCTGCAGTATATGCTCAGCGGCTGGAACGGCCTGTTCCAGCCCCCCGTCAGCCCCGGCCCCTGAATCTGCCGCTTTTTCCATGGCGCATTTCCTGCGTCATGGTTTTTATAAGCCCTTTCACATAACAGTGTTATGCTGTGTAAACTTTTTGAGGAGGAACGGAATCATGTATCTGGAAGTAAACGACCTGTGCAAGAGCTACGGCGAAGGCGGCAGCTACACGCAGGTGCTGAAAAATGTCTCATTGGAGGTGCAGCAGGGCGACATGTGCGTCATTCAGGGCACCAGCGGCTCAGGCAAATCCACCCTGCTCAACTGCATCGGCGGGCTGGACACGGTGGACAGCGGCTCCATCGTGGTGAACGGCAAAGAACTGGTGGGCCTGAACGCAAGGCAGCTCTCGGATTACCGCCGGGAGGAGCTTGGCTTCGTGTTCCAGTTCTACGATCTCGTGCCGGACCTGACCGTGCAGGAGAACATTCAGGTGTGCCAGTACCTCACCCGCAGCCCGCTGGACCTCGGCGAGCTTTTGCAGGTGCTGGGCCTGACCGAGCACAAGAACAAGTTCCCGGCCCAGCTTTCGGGCGGCCAGCAGCAGCGCTGCGCCATCGCCCGGGCCCTCATCAAAAATCCGCGCCTGCTGCTGTGCGACGAGCCCACCGGCGCGCTGGACAGCAAGACCTCGCGGGAGATCCTCACCCTGCTGGAGCGGGTGAACGCCCAGTACGGCACCACCATGCTCACCGTCACCCACAACAACGCCATCAAGAACATGGTGCATCAGGTGGTCCTCCTGAAGGACGGCCAGATCCACAAGAACTACCGCAACGAGGTGCGCACCCCCGCTGCCTGTATCACTCCCTACCGCAGCTGGGCGTCCGGCTGCCGGGCCTGCTGCTGGTATATGCACTGGTGATGCCGCCGGTGATCGCGGCTGCCGTCAACTGCATCGTCATCCGCAAGTCGCTCAGCCGCACCGCCCTTTCACTGCTGCGCAGTGAGCAGAAGGCCAGCCACGCCAGCAGGATCTCCCGCATCGACCTGGGGCACCTGAGCTTCCTGCCCCGGTTCCAGCTGCGCCAGCTGCTGCGGGAGCTGCGCTCGGCCTTTGCGGTGCTGGGCGGCATGTTCATCTGCCTGCTGGTGCTGATGATCGCGCTGGACTGCTATGTTTACTGCGACAACTTCAACCGGCGCAGCATTCTGGAGACCACCTACGAATACTGCTACACCTACAAATACCCCACCGAGGAGGTGCCGGAGGGCGGCACCCCGGCCTACGCTGAGACCCTCCGCCAGACTTCCTACGGCTACGATCTGGATGTGACCATGCTGGGCATCGACCTGGGCTGCCCCTATTTCCCGGAGGTGGCCCCCACCGCCAAAAAGAGCGAGGTGGTCATTGCCAGCTCTGTGGCCCAGAAATTCGGTGTGGGCAAGGGCGATGTGCTGGTGCTGCGGGACGAAGTGAATGACGTGAACTACGCCTTCACGGTGACGGACGTGGTCCATTACGCCAGCGGGCTCTATATCTTCATGGACCGTGACGCCATGCAGGAGCTGTTCGGCCGCAGCGACGACTACTACAACACGGTGTTCGCCGACCACGCGCTGGACATCGACACCGGGCTGCTGTACGCCACCGTCAGCCGCCAGAACATCGAGCAGGCCTCGGCGGTGTTCACCGACCTGATGATGCCCATGGTCATCCTGGTCAGCGTGCTCTCGGTGGTCATCTTCCTGGTGGTGCTGTACCTGATGATCAAGGTGATGATCGACCGCGCATCCTATTCCATCTCGCTGCTGAAGGTGTTCGGCTACCGCACCGGCGAAGTGCGGCGGCTGTATCTGGACGGCAATTTCGTGGTGGTGGCACTTGGCGCGCTGGTGTGCATCCCGGCCGCAAAGGGGCTGATGGACATCATCTACCCCTACTTCGTGTCCAACGTTGCCGCCGGGCTGGAGCTGAGCTTCCCGCCGCAGCTGTACGCCGTCATCTACGCAGGCGTGCTGGCGTGCTACCTGCTCATCGACCTGGTGCTGGTGCGCAGGCTCGACCGCATGACCCCTGCCGAAGTGCTCAAGAACCGGGAGTAACTCTCCCACATACAAAAAGACCTCCGCAGCCGCCCGAAACGGACGAAACTGCGGAGGTTTTTGTCTTATTTGTCTTACAGGTTCAGCAGCACATTCACCCGGAACACATGGTTCTGGGTCTCGATGTTCAGGCTGCCGCTGTATTTGTGCACTGCCGTCTCGATGGACACCAGCCCAACGCCCACGCCCTCGTGCTTGGTGGAGTGCAAAATGCCGCTCTGCTTTTTCAGCACACCGTCGTAGTTGTTCTCCACCACAATGCCCAGCATGGCGGGGCTCAGCATCCGGGCCATCACCCGCACCTGCCGCTGCTCGGGCGGCAGCCGCTGGCTGGCGTGCAGGGCGTTCTCCAGCAGATTGCCCAGCACCGTGCACAGGTCGGCTTCCGGCAGCGGCAACTGGCGGGGCAGCTCCAGCTTCCACTCGATGGGCGTTGCCTGCTGCTTTGCCTCGTTGTCGTAGTGCCCGGCCAGGGCATCCACGGCGGCGTTGGCACACAGCGCAGACCGCTGTTCGCTCAGCTCGCTCTCATACTGGTGCAGGTAGCTTTTCAGCTCCTCCAGCTGCCCGGCCTCGGTCAGGCCCGCAATGACGTGCAGGTGCTGGCGGAAGTCGTGCCGCTGGCGGCGGGTGTTTTCCATGTAGGTCCGCAGCTCAGTATACCGGCAGGCTTCCATGCCCAGCAGCTGGTTTTCGCGGTCCAGCTGGGAACTGCGGGTAAACTCCTTCGCCACGCGGTACATCTCGTACAGCAGCAGAAAGATGCCGAACAGCGAGATGGACACCGCCAGCACCGCGATGATCATCACCCGGTTCATCAGCACAATGGCAGAGTCCTTCGGCATACAGTACATCAGGTAGACGGCATAGATGGCGGGCAGCGGCCAGGCCGACTGCCAGAACGCTTCGCCGCGGTACTCCCGCAGCAGCCACCGGCTCCACTTGACCACGGTGAACCAGAACAGGGTGCACAGCACTGCCGCCAGCACCATGCGCAGCAGCGAAGTGGAAAGCAGGCAGACCGTCCCGGGGTTGTCCGCCTCCGCCCGAGCGTTCAGGATGCTGGAAAGCAGCGAACACACGGCCATCATCACGGCAGAGATGGAGAACAGAAAGGCCGTCTGGCTGACGGTCACTTCCGCGTTCATGCGCCAGCGCAAAAGCCAGAAGGTGCACAGCACGATGGGCAGAAGCAAAAAGTTGCTGTCCAGCTCAAAGATCGTGCACAGCGCAGCGCACACCAGGCACACGGCCGTGATGCCGACCGCCGCGATGCAGGCGGTGCGCCTGGGGCTGCGCACCTTTTCCCACAGGCAGGCCAGGCACAGAAAGCCGCTGGGGTACAGCAGGGCATAATCCAGAAAATAACGTCCGAAGATGGCAGCGTTCACGGCGGCGGCTCCTTTCCTGGCTCACAGTTCCCGCCGCATGTGGCGGAACTGGTACTGGGTAAAATGGGCGAACAGGGCGTTTTTGTCTTTCTGCCGCACGGGCAGGCGGGTGCCGTCCAGCATTTTAATGCAGTCGTCCTCAAAGCGCAGCACCTTATCCATGTTGATGACGATGCCGCGGTTGCAGCTCATAAAATTTTCTTCGGTGCGCAGTTTTTCTTCCACCTGCGCAAAGCCGCACGCGGCCCGGCACTCGCCGTCCTCGCTCACCACCCGGACGAAATGGTTCTGCGCCATGGCGTACAGCACCTTGCGCAGCGGCAGCTGCACGGTCTGGCGGGCAATGCGCACTTCCAGCTCCGGCTCGGTGCGGCAGAGCACCCGCCGCAGCTCGGCAGCAAGTTTGCGGAACTTTTCTTCCTCATAGGGTTTGAGCAGGTAATCGAACGGGTGCACCGGGAAGGCGTCCCACACATATTCCGGCGAGGAGGTCACGAACACGATGAGCACTTTCGGGTCTGCCCGGCGCAGCTGCTGGGCGGTCTCGATGCCGCTGGTGCCCTCCATACAGATATCCAGAAACACAAGGTCATCCTTCCGGGCGGGCATCTGCTGCAGGTAGGCATCCCCGCTGGGGAAAATGCCGCACTCTGCTGCCCCAAGCTCCTGCCGGACCAATGCCTGCAGCCGCTGCGCATCCGGCTGCAGGTCCTCCACGATGGCGATCTGCAATGCCACGTTTTTCCCTCACTTTCCACTTCTTGTCATTTTTATTATAGCACACTCCCCGGGGAAAAGAACCTGCCGTTTGCGCACAAAACGACGCCATTCGCGCACAAAACCGGGCAAAGATCCGGCAAAGAAAAAGTGATACTTTGTGAAAAATCTTTGACATTTTTTGTAAAACGCCTTGACAAGCAAAAAACGGCATGGTATGCTAACACACGATTTTGAGAGGCGACGTAGAACAGGGTCTTTTCAAAGCAATTTACTCAAGGACCGCCCAGCGGGGCTAAGGCCATACGGACAGCCGGGTCCACTGCCGACCGGCGGCGCAAGCTGCCATTATTGATTGAGTTGAAAGCTCAAATTTTATAAGTTGGTTCCTTTACAACCATGAAATTGCGCACCCGGTGCGCAGACTTGTGAAACGGTCAATAAGAGTAGTAAAAGTGTAATTGCTATATAGACTCTCGTCATCCCGTCTTTTTGAATCATGCGAAGTGGGCGTTCTCCGGCGCAATGGCCGGGGGGATTCTGCCCGCGCCTTCAAATGATCGTTCAAAGCGCAGGTCTGCACCTTTGTGTGCGGCCTGCGCTTTTTGTTTTGCGCCGAAGGGACCAGGGACGGAGGAAAAAGCATGAGTGAAAATCGTACACGGTTCCGGCTGAACCAGAGCCGTGCGCCCATCTACGAAGCACTGGAACGCTTCCGCCAGATGCGTGTGGTGCCCTTTGACGTGCCCGGCCACAAGCGGGGCCGCGGCAACCCGGAGCTGACGGCCTTTCTGGGCCAGCAGTGCGTGGGCGTGGACGTGAACAGCATGAAGCCGTTGGACAACCTCTGCCACCCGGTATCGGTTATCCGGGAAGCAGAAGAACTGGCGGCCGACGCCTTTGGCGCGGCCCACGCCTTTCTGATGGTGGGCGGCACCACCAGCAGTGTGCAGAGCATGGTGCTCACCGCCTGCAAGCGGGGCGATGAGATCATCCTGCCCCGCAACGTGCACCGCAGCGTGCTGAACGCGCTGGTGCTGTGCGGTGCCATCCCGGTGTATGTGAACCCCGAGGTGGACAAGCGCCTGGGCATCTCGCTGGGCATGAAGCGCGAGCAGGTGGAAAAGGCCATCAAAGAGCACCCCAACGCCGTGGCCGTGCTGGTGAACAATCCCACCTACTACGGCATCTGCTCAGACCTGCGCGCCATCGTCAAGATGGCCCACGATGCGGGCATGCTCCTGTCTCTTATACACATCTCCGAGCCCACGAGACTAGCGCTCATCTC
>ERZ652152.745-NODE-745-length-11860-cov-7.03532_pt1 | contig 11860 bp, 6 predicted proteins | sample MGYA00514757_ERZ652152 | MGnify/ENA metagenome assembly ERZ652152
CCGTTTTGGCAGTTTAGGCTGCCTCCCTTTGTTTAAATATACTTATTCTAATATATATGTAGTTTACCCGGATGTCAAGATTTGATAAAAAATTAACAAAATAATTTATGCAGTTGTAATTTTTTGCTTTAAAACCGGTAAGCCGCTTTTATTTTCAGGATGCTGATTTTTTTGTTGATTTTGTGCTTGGAGTTTGCTAATATTAAAATATGGAAAAATTTTATTTTTTATTAAATTTTCTCAAAAACTTAACTTTGATTTGAAAAACGGATTGTAGTATTATGAACGTTAATGTTTATGATTTTGATAACACTATTTATGACGGCGAAACTCTTGTGGATTTTATTCTTTATTTTGTGCGCCGTGATGTAAGAATTTGGCGCTATATTCCCAAATTGATTGTGATTGCGATTAAGGATGGGCTTCACCTTTTCACGGTTGAAGAGGCGATTGGTGCATATGCTTCCTTTTTGGAAGGATATTATGTTAAAATCGGCGATATTTCCGCCGCCGTTGTTGATTTTTGGAATAAAAACGAGCATAAAATCAAGCCTTGGTATAAAACCGTGCAAAAAGAAAGCGATATTATAGTTTCCGGCTCAACAGATTTTTTGCTTGATGAAATAGCAAAAAGAATCGGCATAAAGCATTATGTCGGTTCAAGCATAGATAAGGAAACGGGCAAATTTAAGCGCCTTTGCTTTCTTGAAAACAAGGTTAAAATTTTTAACGAGGTTTTTCCGGGAATGCATATAGAGAATTTTTACACGGATTCCATGAACGATAAGGCAATGATGGATATTGCCGATAATGTTTATTTCGTTAAAAAAAACAAAATCACAAAGATTAAATAAGCAGCATATATAAAGCAATTTGCAAAAATAAGCTTTAGCTGTTATTGTGCATCGCTGAGGCTGCCTGCGGTGTGTGCGGTTTTAAAATCCGCTATAAAAATATTGCAGCCGAAAGGCAAGGAAAAGATTAAATGGGCAAAATAAACGATTTTTTAAACAGTAAAATTATTAAAAAGGATGTTGGCGAGGAAACTTATTTAACCTGGCGCGAAACGCTTTCATATGCGGTGGGGCGCGGCGCACAGGGAATGAACACAAGCATGACCTCGTCAAAATACATAAATTTCTTTTTAACAAACGTGCTTTTCAAAAAGCTTAAAGACCCAATGAGCGTTGCAGCGCAAATCAGGCTTTATTGCGGAATTTTTGATGCAATAAACGACCCGATTATGGGCGTTATAGTTGATAAAACCAGAACTAAGGACGGGCAAATGCGCCCATATATCAAATGGGCACCGCTTTTCGTTTCGCTTGTTATGATTTTGTTTTTCATCGGCAGTGCAGATGCTTCACCGTTGTTTAACATTATTTATACCACTATCCTTTTTGTTGGCCTTGATGTAACATACACGGCGTTTGATATTCCCATGGGTGCGCTTGCGTTTTCAATCACGCCAAGCGGAATAGAGCGCACCAAGCTTTTCGGAGTAAGCTCAATCGTACGCTCCGTTTTGGGCGCGTTGCCGCAGGTTTTCGTTGCCGGCGCAGCGCTTCTGCCTTATTTTAAGGACCATACGCCGCAGGCATATCTTACCTCGGCAATTATTTCGGCAATAGGAATTGTGTTTTTAACAAGGCTCACCTATAAAAACACAAAAGAAAGGGCAGAGCATAAGGAAGATGTGCCGGCCGTTAAGGATTGCTTTGCTCTGCTGTTTAAAAACAGACCTTTGCTCATGCTCTTCTTAGGAAATGTCTTTTTTGTTATTTGCAAAATTGCAGAGCAGGTTTCGTTTTATTTTGTTGCCGATCTTATGTTTAACCGAAAATATAATATTTTTATTGATGTTGTTAAGTTTCCCGGCTTCCTTTTTGCGGGAATACTCGTTCCCAAAATCATCGAATCGCTCGGTAAAAAGGCAGACAGTAAAAAGTTTTATCAGGGCTGCTGCGTTGCCGCTATAATTTTGCATGTGCTTTTTGCCGTAACCTGCTATAACGGACTTATGAATAAAACCGAGGGCACAAGTGTTTCACTTTTCGTTGGCATACTTGTTGTGCTCTTTACAGGGCTTACTGCAATTCCGCTTGAATTTAAAAACCTTATCCAAAAGGAAATGGAAGCGGAAACGGTTGATTATATCGAATGGAAAACAGGCACCCGCGTTGAGGGTATTATGCTTTCCATAATGAGCTTCACGGGCAAGATCGAAAACACATTTTCATCTTCAATCGGCCTTGCAATTTTGGGCTTCACGGGCTATATGCAGCACACAGAAGGCTCCATGGTGCAAAATTCGCAAACCAATATGGCTCTGTTTTTGCTCACAACTCTTGTGCCGGCAATAGGTTATTTGCTTATGCTTGTGCCGATGCATTTCTATAATATTACGGGCGACGGTCATCGCCAAATGATGAAGGAAATTATGGAAAGGCGCGCGCAGCTCAAATCCGAAAAAGGCGCAGAAGCCGAAGTGTCGGAATCTGTTGCCGCAAACGATTGATTGCTTTTTATGCTTTCGGCGGGGGGGCACTGCGCCGCCCGCCGCTTTTATTTCGGGCAAAACGAACGGCTGAAATTAACTTTTTAAATTCTGCTTTTTGGCTCCTGAGCCTGTATTTTAAAACGGTGGTTTTATGAAAATAACTTTTATTGCAGACACTCATTATTATTCAAAATCCCTCGGCACCTGCGGCAAGGCATATGAATTGCGCTCCGGGTCAGACCAAAAATGCCTTGCAGAAACGGCGGAAATCACTGATGCCGCATTTGCCGATATTGCAAAGTCGGATACAGATGCCGTGTTCATCCTCGGCGATGTTTCAAACGACGGCGAAACGGTTTCTCACCTTGAATTTCGCGAAAAGCTTTATAAGCTTCAAAAAAGCAAGCCGGTTTATTTGATAACGGCCACGCATGATTGGTGCTGTGACGAAAATCCGCGCCGCTTTGACGGCGACAGTGTTTATCACGATGTGCCCGTTATGAAAAGCCGTGACTTGCCGAAATTTTATGAGGATTTCGGCCCCAAGCAGGCGATAAGCACCTTTATCACAAAAATAGGCACCGTTTGTTTTGTTATTGCGCTTTCGGAAAAGGTGCGCGTGCTGTGCCTTAACGACGATAAAAACGAAAACGACCACGCAGGGTTTGATGCGGATTGCCGTAAATGGATAACCGAGCAAATCGATGATGCAAAAAGATGCGGCTGCACGCTTATCGGCATAGAGCATCATTTGCTTGTGCCCCATATTTCGCCGTTGCTTACGGGCGGCTCCACCTGCGTTGAAAACCGAGAGGAGGTTGCTTCGTTTTTTGCGGATGCAGGGCTTAAATATATGTTTGTCGGCCACAGCCATATTCAGCACACCGATTCTTTCACAAGCCCGGCAGGCAACAAGATAACGGAAGTTAATGTAGGCGCGCTAAGCGGCTATCCCGCACCCATTGTTGATGTTTCCGTTCTTGAGAATGGCAGACTTGAATACAATGTCAGGCATTTAAAATCGTTTCTTGTGAACGGGCGCGAGGTCGATGCCGAAAGCTATCTTGCCCGCCATGCCACGGATTTGATTTTCAGAATAACCGAATGCAGGGATGAAAGGCAGTTTTCCGAAAGAATTGAGGCACTCGGAATAAATCCTCAAAAGCTTTTGCCGCTTTGGGGCATTATTAAGCCCCTGCTTAAAAAGGTTGACACGGCGCTCGTTTGGGATGTGTATAAATTGCTTAAAGCTATGCATTTGCAAGGTAATATCACCCGTGCGCAGGCACTTGAATATCGCTATAAGCCGCTTCGCGAAATGATAGGCGAAATTTGGCTTTCTGCGCTTGACGGCTCCGTGAATATTTATCCCCGCGGCAGCGCATATTACAATCTTGTTTCGGCGGCTGTTTCGGCACCGTCAAAAATAATAAAAAGCAATGCGGATTTAAAGCAGCTTGTCTCGGCGGCGGATAATATCTTAACCGGCGGCAGATATAACAATCAACACGATATAATATAATTTTGCGTATTGCTCAACAGGTTATCGCAAAAAAAATAAACGGCAGATGAGAAATCATCTGCCGTTTCTGTTTGCACATTGCTCGGTGTTTACAAAAATCATTCTCGTAAAAATGACTTGGCAAGTATCGTTTTCGGCTTTTTCGGCAGGCAAGCGTGAAGGTCGGAAATAACATAAGTCATAATCGATTAAATGAATTCTTGCTTGTTTAATATTGCATTAAAACGATAAAGCCTTTGATTTAACCCTGCCTAATATGATTGCTTCGGCAGGAAAGCTTTTGCTATTCGGCCTTGCCGAATTTTTTCTTTCTGCGCGTTGATATTACCGCGGCAGTGCCACCGCTTGCAAGTAATAATGCTGCGCATAATGCAAGCATGCCGCTTGCGCCGGTTTGAGGGGATTTTTTATCGCTCGGTAACTTGCCCGTAACCGTGTCTTTTGCCGTAATTTCTTTTGTGCCGGCCGAGTCTGCAAAATATTTGCCGCAGCCTTCGCAACGCCAATATTCGATGTTGCCTTCGGCGTCGGTTGTTGCCGCCTTGGCAGGGAAATTCACAAGATTTGTGTGATTGCTTGCGTTAAGCTCTCCGTAAGCTTTGCCGCAAAGCTCGCATATTGCTTTTTCGGCGCAGGTTGCTTTTCCGCCGGAGCAGTTTTTGGTTTCACAGCTGTTGCAGCCGTCTGCCGTGCATTTACGGGTATGCGTACCGTCGCCGTTCGATACCCATTCACCATAGGTATGCCCGTCGTTGACCGTTACGGTCATCTCGGCGGTGTTGCCCGCCTTGTCGGTGACAACGATTCTCTGCTCGCCGTTTGCTGGAGCAAGGGTAAAGCTGCCTTCTTCGTCAAGCTCGACATCAGTGCCGTTTGCGGTGACGGTATATGCATAATTATCGCTTATTGTGACCGTTTGTGCTTCACAATAGGTTTTGCCGTTTTCAATGCCGGTGATTACAGGCCGAACATTATCAAGCGTTATGCGGTCGGAACGAAGATATGTTATGTTCAGGCTCTCATCAACGAGCATGGCATAAATAATATATTCTCCGTTGGGATCTATGCAAAACGGTTCATCGTATGCATAGTACACAAGAGAGCCCAGCTCCGCCTCGGAGAGATTCTGATCCGTTACAAAATAGGAAATAAACACGGCTCCGCTGTTGTCGGCGGCATTTATCGTTACCTCCTGCGTATCCTTAAAGAATAAGCCGAAAGTAAGCTTATTTAAAAAGCTTTGCCATTTATTTGTGCCTATGATAATCTCGCCGGTCGGCTTTTCCGTGTCTTTCCACTGCGCGGTAATTGTGATGTTTTCTGCAGGCATAGTTGCGGGGATCGATTTATCCCAGCCTACAAAGTTGTAACCCTCTCTCGTCGGGGCGGCAGGGGAGGCGATCTGCGTGCCGTAATCCTGCATGATGGGTGCGATTTCAGTGCCGCCTGCGGTGTCGAAGGTGATGGTGTATTTATTGATTTTCCACTGTGCAGTAATTGTGATGTTTTCTGCAGGCATAGTCGTGGGAATTTCCGTATCCCAGCCGATAAAGGTGTACCCCTCTCTTGTCGGGGCGGCAGGTGCGGTAATCGCCGTGCCGTAACCCTGCGTAATCGGAGCAATCTCGCTGCCGCCGGCGGTGTCAAAGGTCACCGTGTAGGTGTTCGCTATCCATTTTGCATACAATGTTATGTTATCGGTGACTTTATCGCTTGCATAATCCCACGCCGTGCCGTCGGCCTTGTTCCAGCCACCGAAGGTATAGCCCGGTGTGGCGGTGGGGTCGTCGGGACGCGTCGCGAGAGTGCCGGAGGGCAGAACCTGCTTTGCGTGTTCACTGTCGCCGTCCTTGTAGGTCACGATGACGCCGGTCGTATTGCCGTAAATATCCAGACCGCCGTAGAAGAGGCCCCAGTCAACATGGCTTGGATTTACACTGGAAGTTCCGCCGATCACCGTCTTGCCTTTGAAGGCGGTAATACCGTTATCTTCTGCAAGACAGGTGATCTTACTTGACTGATTTAGGTGAACCCCACCGTATACCTCGCCGCCGTTGGCGTAAATTGTGGTCATATACGCAGCATTGATAGCGTATCTGCCGTTGTTTTTGATCAGGCCGCCGGTCAACGTGATCACGCCGGTTGTATCTGCGTTCGCCATCGGACCAAAAGCGTATATGCCGCCGTAAAAGGCCTCTCCGGTCGTTAATCTGTTCGGTGTTGAGCAGCCGACAATGCTGCCGGCGTTCATGGTGAACGAACCGTCAGAGAGAAACAGGCCACCACCGTCATTGGCTATGCAGCCGACGATATTGCCGCCGTTCATGGTGAGTGCGCCGCTGCCGATGATCACGCCGCCGCCTTCCACCCCGTTGGAGAAGAAGATCCGGCTGCCCGTGCCGCCTGTGATGATGCCACCATAGACGGCCTCTGTACCGCTGTCGTCCAGCACCCAAGGTTCTGCGCCGTTAACCTTGAATTTGTGCTCCGCCGTGGGGTTGCTGTCGATAAGGGTCAGGTCGCCGGTGATGCCGCTCTTATTATCGAGGATAATAACGCTGCCGCTGCCGGTCATTTTCAGAACATAGCCGTTGAGATCGAGGGTGACCTTGCGGAGGACGGTCAGGGAGCTGCTGATGTCGATATCCTTCGTCAGCCGGATGACATCCGCCGTATCGTCCGCCAGAGCAGCTCTCAGCTCCGTCTCACTCGTCACTGGAATGTGCAGCCAACCGGTAAGAGCGAGGCTTTCGGTGACGAGGGTGGTTTTCTCCCACTTTGTGCCGTCCTTGTACCAGCCATCGAAGGCGCATCCGGGCTTGGCGGGGTCGGGCAGGGTGATCTGACCGCCCTGCTGCAGGACCTGGGTGGCGTAATTCTCGTCGTTGTTGAGGCAGTAGGTCACGGTAATGCCGCTGATCTTGTTTCCGGGGTCATCGACGCTGCCGTAGAACGTGCCGCCCGTGATGCTGCTATTATTTTTAGCATTAACATACATGGCATCAGAGCCGTATCCGTCAGCCGTGCAGCCGATGATCTTCACGTCGCCGCTGATGGTGAGCGTTCCGGCGTCAGAGATGCCGCCGCCGTACATCCGGTTTGCACCTGTTACACCTTTCGCATGGCAGTCACGGATCACCGCCGTGCCGGACAGGGCGGTGTGTCCAACACTACTATTGTTGGATTCGCCATCATTGCAGATGCCGCCGCCCAAAGCCATCCCATAGCCCTGAGCCACCGCTGTGCAGCCGGTGATGCTGCCGCCGGTCATGGTGAACGTGCCGCCTATAGCAACAAACACGCCGCCGCCATAAGCAATATATCCCTCGGCCTTGCAGCCGACGATATTACCGCCGATCATGGTAAACCGGCCGCCGTCGTAGATATACACACCGCCGCCATAGCCATTGCTGTTCCTGTCCGTAAGGCCCTTGCCGCCGTAGATGACGCCGCCGAGGACGGTCTCTGTGCCGCTGATTTCATCCAGCTTCCACAGACCGTTGTCGGAGACGAACCTGTGCTCCACTGTGGGGTCGCTGTCCTTCAGCGTAAGGTGACCGCCGCTTTTGATGTTTATAACGCTGCCGCTGCCGGTTATTTCAAGCATATAGCCGTAAATATCCAGCGTGACAGCGCGGTCAACGGTCAGGGCGGTGCTGATTGCAATGTCATTTTTCAGTGTGATGATGTCTGTGCTGCTGTCAGACAGCGCATCAACAAGCTCCTGTTCCGTTTCAACTTTCTTGTTAGTTTCGCTTTCGGCAAATACGCTTGTAGGCACAAGGCATATCACCATACAAATGGCGAGCAGTATACTTAATAATCGTTTCTTCATTTCGCATTACATCCGTGTTGATACGATTTTTTGCGTTTTACTGTAAACGCCGTAAAAACGCTGCCGCTGATGAACAGCAGTGCGATCCCCAGCGTGAAGCTGTTGCCGTCGCCGGTTTGAGGGGATTTTTTATCGCTCGGTAACTTGCCCGTAACCGTGTCTTTTGCCGTAATTTCTTTTGTGCCGGCCGAGTCTGCAAAATATTTGCCGCAGCCTTCGCAACGCCAATATTCGATGTTGCCTTCGGCGTCGGTTGTTGCCGCCTTGGCAGGGAAATTCACAAGATTTGTGTGATTGCTTGCGTTAAGTTCTCCGTAAGCTTTGCCGCAAAGCTCGCATATCGCTTTTTCGGCGCAGGTTGCTTTTCCGCCGGTGTGGCTGGTAATTACCTTGCCGCAATAATCACAGATATGGTTTTTATCCGTATCATCATGCAGGCACACATATCCGCACTCACCGCACACGCCGTTTTGCCACTCGTGAGCTTCGTTTGCCACAATCACCGCGCCGCAACAGGTGTACTTCTTTTCGTGCCCCTGTGCATTTCGGAACCATTCGGCAGTGCCGGTGTGATTGCTTGCATCAAGTGCTCCGTAGCTTTCGCCGCAAACCTCGCATTTTGCTTTTTCGGTGCAGGTGGCGGTGCCGCCCGTGTGCTCGGCAAGCACATTGACAGTCTTTCTCACGGTAAAGATGTAGCCGTCGGTATTTTTTAATACGAGACATACATCGAATTTATTTTCATCCGGTTGATACCAATCATGGCTGACCGTGCCGCTCCAAACGCCGTTTTTCTCGGTTATTTCAAAATCAGCGCCTATGAATTCAAATTCATATAAGCCGTTTTCAATCGTTACGCCGCTCGGCAGTGTGCCGACTGTTACAATGCAGTCCTGCCCCGCGCAAACGCGCTCGGGTGCGGTTATCTCTATGCTCGGTATCGCCTGCGGTGAAGTGGTTTGCCCGCAAGCCGAGCACTTTTTATAATACATTCCGTTTTCGGTTATAAATTGATAAGTGTGGTCGCTGCGAAGCTTAACCTTTATGGTGTGAGTGCCGTTTCCCGTTTCAACGGTTACGGTTTGCTCGCCAGAACCTGCTAAGGTATAGGTTTCGCCGTTTGGTGTAAGCGTCGCGCCGTTTGCTTTAACTTTTGTTACACCGTTAATACCCTTAAGCTTGAATTCGGCAGGGGAGCAATATTCTCCGCCGTCCTCAATTCCGTCAAAAATATATCCGTATTCAAATGTTACCTTCGTGGTTTCACCGAATTTTCCGTTTACGGGTGAACTTGTTTTGTGAAGCTCATAGCCGTTGCCGAGCCTCGGCTTGCCGCTGTTAGGAAGAATGAAGCCTTCGCCGCTTTCGCCCGTAAGCAACATATCGGGCATGAGCTCTTCTTTTGTTTTTTCGTTGATAAATTCAAGCGTAAGCGTTTCCGTGCCGGAGCTAAAGCCCGCCGATGCGAAACTGCTTGAATCAACCGCCACTTTCAGCGAATAAGGCTCCAGCACGAAGTAATTATTCGCGGATTCGGGCAGCTTATCGCGGCTGTCAATTCCAGCAAAGTCCGCAGAAGCCACAATATCCCAATCTCTCAAATCGCAGAGAGCAACTTCTTTTGTTTGCTTGTCGGTGGCATTATATGAAATTGAAACCGTTTGCCAATCGTTTGCTTCGCGGCCTGTCACAAGTATGTTTCCGCTGCTTGAAGCCGAAAGAATATTGGCGCGCTTAAATTGGGCTTCGCTGCTCGAAAAATAGGGAAAAGTATTCCTCAGCTGCAAAAGCCCTCTGTAATACGAAAACACATCAAAATAGGTGGCAATATTTTTCCATTCAAAAACATTTCTGCCAAGCTCGGGTGCGCATATTTCGTCGCCAGCGTCGATATATAATATTCTGTTTGAAACCGCAAGAAGGCCCGCCGCAAACTTTGCTTTTTTAACGGCTGTTTCGTTTCTCTGATCGCTCGAAACACCGAGGCTTTCGCATATTTCCGCATAGAGTGATTTGCCGCTGCGCTCCTCAAAAATCAGCGCACTCGGCAGATATGCGGAATTTGCATTCGTTGAGCGCCTGAAGGTTTCGCCCGTGCAAACGGTGCTCGGGTGGCTGTTTTTCGTTTTGCATTCGCCGTCGGCAAAGAAGGCTATGCGGTTATCAACGGAGCTTACCGCATTGATGGCAGCACTGAGTGTATCGGAATCAATAAGCGCACTTTGCTCAAACGAAAAACCGTCAATATGGTATTCGTTTACCCAGCCGAGCAGAGTGGTGATGAGCCAGTTTCTGTACATCAGTCGCTCGCTTGCCAATTCGTTTCCAAAGCCGGAACCGTCAAGCTTTTCGCCCGCTTCGTTTAGGCGGAAGTAGTAGTTTGGCACGGCATTGTCAAATGTGCCGTTGTTTAATTCCACAAAGCCCGCAGGGAGCTTGATTATAACCGCCAATCCCGCCGAATGGAGCACTTTTATCATCTGCCTCAGCTCGCTGACAGCGCTCTGTTGATCGGTTGCGCATTGCAAATTGAGCGCGAATGCGTTTTCCGCATCACACACGCCGTCAAGCTCTACCGCAGTTACGCCGAGTTGCTTGATGTAGTCAAGCCCTGTAGACGGATTATCGCTTATATCGTCATAATGTGTTCCCGCCTCGGTAAGACCGAGGAATTTTCCGCTGTTTTTAACATTTGCGCTTGAATCTTCAGTGAAGCTTGCAACATCGAGCCTGTAAACACAGCGCGATTTTGCGCTGTCAAAATACACATGGCTGTCGCCGTCCCAACCCTCGGGCTTGAAAGAATAGTGGTCGAAATTGATTGTGTATGAGCGCTTTCCGTCCCTGCCGAGCTGGCGAGAATAAGGGTCGGCAATATCCTTTGTATTTCCCGTATCCGCGTCCGTTACGCTGTAGGTGTAGTAAAGAGAATACCAGTTGCCTGTAAGCGTTATCTCCCACACACCGGTCCACTTGCCGTTTTCATACAGCTTTTTGAGCGTATAAGCGGCGATTTTCGTTGCGCCTTGTTCATCATCGGTTCCACGTTGAAAAATGTTAACCTTTACTTGAGATGCCGTAGGCGACCAAAATCTGAATCTCATCTTTTCGTCTTTGCCGTTACCGATAATGTTGGCTCCGAGGTCATATTCGGTGTAGCCATAGTCATTATCAAGCTTTTGCGCGGCTGTGTCGTAGGCGGTATCAATCACCGTGCCGTCACCGTTGTTGCCGTCACTTCCGAAAGCCGTGAATGCTTTTCCGTCGGCAAACACCCCGGTAGGCAAAAGGCACATCGCCATACAAATGGCGAGCAAAATGCTAAGAATCTTTTTTTTCATTGGCAATACCTCCGTTTAAATATTGCGGTGCATATTTAGCTGCAAATAAAGTGACTCCCTGCTTAAGCACTTCCATTTGCGATTTTAAATAATATTCGTCCTCAAACATGGCATAGTGAACACTTGCGCGGACGAAAATGAATATAAGCGGCGTTGTAATGGTGTAGGGTATGCCGATTTTCGGCTCAAGCTGCTTTGCATATTCCGTGTAGCGCTCGTTTACGCCCTCAAAGAATTTCTTGCCGTGCTCAATATATTTAGGATGGCTATAGATCTGATACATCAAACGGTACTTTTTGCCGTGCTTTTTTGCTGTCCAATACGGCACCTCTTCAATAAAGCGCATCACATCTTTAGGGTCTTTCGGCGCTTTTTCCATAAAATCATCCTCCACCTTTGCCATGCAATATGCGGTGGATTCGAGTATAAGCTCATCAAGATTTTTGAAATAAACATAAAGATTGCCTGTTGTGCAGTTGCAAGCCTTTGCAAGTGCCTTGATTCCCGTGCCGGTTAAGCCGTTTTCGGCATAGCACTCAAAGCATTTTTCCATAATTTCCTGTTTTTTTTCAATGTGTTGTTGCTCTGTTCTCATAATTTATAAGTCCTTTTAATAACTAATCGTTCATTCATTTATAGCATAGCATCTGTCTCTTATACAC
>ERZ652152.820-NODE-820-length-11035-cov-9.08042_pt1 | contig 11035 bp, 8 predicted proteins | sample MGYA00514757_ERZ652152 | MGnify/ENA metagenome assembly ERZ652152
CCGACGACCCCCAGCGTGACAGGCTGGTGCTCTAACCAACTGAGCTACCGGGCCACATGGTGGAAGTTAACGGGCTCGAACCGCTGACCCTCTGCTTGTAAGGCAGATGCTCTCCCAGCTGAGCTAAACTTCCACAAAAAATGGAGCGGCCGACGAGGCTCGAACTCGCTACCTCCACCTTGGCAAGGTGGCGCTCTACCAGATGAGCTACGGCCGCACATTCCATGTGTCTGCGCCGGTGTTTCCCGGCGACGTTGGTTATTATACCGCAGGGAGCGGCACTTGTCAACCACAAATTCGCATTTTTTCAAATTTTCTGCCCGTTGCGCGGCTCTGCGTGAAAAAAATTTCAGTTTCGGGGCGCACAGTGCGTCTGCGTTCAAGTTTGCCGTGACATACACGAAGAAAATTGATTTGCTTTCCTTTTTATAAAACATTATAATAAAGATGTCATTTTGTCGCTTGAAGCCATGCGTTTGCACCGCCATGCGGGCGGGCAGGCGCATTTTCGTGCGCAGAAATAGGAAACGCCAGCATAAAGGAGCAAACACGATGTATAAGATCACTGAAAAAGTCGCGCTGAACCCCACCGTGACGAAGATGGTCATTGAAGCCCCGCTCATTGCCAAAAAGGCAAAGCCGGGCCAGTTTATCATTGTGCGCCCGTTTGAGGACAGCGAGCGCATCCCCCTGACCGTGGCCGGTTACGACCGCGAAAAGGGCACTGTGGACATCATTTTCCAGATCGTCGGCGGCACCACCATGGAGCTGAACAGCCTGAAGGTGGGCGAGAGCGTCCACGATTTCGTGGGCCCGCTGGGCCGCGCCACCGAGGTGGAAGGCCTGAAGAAGGTGTGCGTCGTGGGCGGCGGCGTGGGCTGCGCCATCGCTCTGCCCATCGCCCGCGAGCTGCACGAGCAGGGCTGCGTGGTGCACAGCGTGGTGGGCTTCCGCAACAAGGACCTGCTGATCCTCGAGGACGAGTTCAAGGCCTGCAGCGATGAGCTGCGCGTCATGACCGACGACGGCAGCTACGGCACCAAGGGTGTCGTCACCGCCGCTCTGGACGAGCTGGTGGCTGCCGGCAACCAGTACGATCTGGTCATCACCATCGGCCCGCTGATCATGATGAAGTTCGTGGTCAAGACCTGCCAGAAGCACGGCTTAAAGAGCATCGTTTCCATGAACCCCATCATGATCGACGGCACCGGCATGTGCGGCGGCTGCCGCCTGACCGTGGGCGGCGAGACCAAGTTTGCCTGCGTGGACGGCCCCGACTTTGACGGCGACCTGGTGGATTTTGACGAAGCAATGGCCCGCGGCACCATGTACCGCCCGTTTGAGGCACACGCCCGTGAAGCGGCATGCAATCTGTTCAAGGCTCAGGAGGGAATGTAAGATGGCTTTCAATATGGACCCGAAAAAGTGCCCCATGCCCACCCAGGACCCCAATGTCCGCAACAAGAACTTCAAGGAAGTGGCACTGGGCTACACCGAAGAAATGGCCGTGAACGAAGCAAAGCGCTGCGTGCACTGCAAGAATAAGCCCTGTCAGACCGGCTGCCCCGTGGGCATCGACATCCCCGAGTTCATCGGTCATGTGGCCGAGGGCGACTTTGAAGCCGCCTATCAGGTCATCAACCGTTCCTCCTCCCTGCCCGCTGTCTGCGGCCGTGTCTGCCCGCAGGAGAGCCAGTGCGAGGGCAAGTGCACCCGCGGCATCAAGAACGAGCCCGTGGGCATCGGCCGCCTGGAGCGCTTCGTCGCCGACTGGCACCGCGAGAACGTGCACACCGCACCCATCGTGCCCGAGTGGAACGGCCACAAGGTGGCCATCATCGGTGCAGGTCCTGCCGGCCTGACCGCTGCAGGCGACCTGGCCAAGCTGGGCTACAAGGTCACCGTCTACGAGGCTTTGCATGTGGCCGGCGGCGTGCTGATGTACGGCATCCCCGAGTTCCGTCTGCCCAAGGCCATCGTCCAGCAGGAGATCGACGGCCTGAAGAAGATGGGCGTCGATTTCGAGTGCAACATGGTCATCGGCAAGGTGCTGACCATCGACGAGCTCATGGGCGAGTACGGCTACGAGGCCGTATTCGTGGGCTCCGGTGCCGGTCTGCCCCGCTTCATGGGCATCCCCGGCGAGAGCCTGAAGGGCGTGTACTCTGCCAACGAGTTCCTGACCCGCTCCAACCTGATGAAGGCTTACCTGCCCACCAGCAAGACCCCCATCCGCACCGGCAAGAAGGTGGCCGTCGTGGGCGGCGGCAACGTGGCTATGGACGCTGCCCGCAGCGCCCTGCGTCTGGGTGCCGAGACCGTGTACATCGTCTACCGCCGCGGCATGGCCGAGCTGCCTGCCCGTAAGGAGGAGGTCGAGCACGCCGAGGAAGAAGGCATCATCTTCAAGACCCTGTGCAACCCCGTGGAGATCCACGCCAACGACGAAGGCTTCGTCAAGTCCATCACCTGCATCGAGATGGAGCTGGGCGAGCCCGATGCTTCCGGCCGCCGCCGCCCCATCGAGAAGAAGGGCAGCGAGTTTGAGCTGGATGTGGATACCGTCATCATGAGTCTGGGCACCAGCCCGAACCCGCTGATCCGCTCCACCACCCCGGGTCTGGAGACCAACAAGCACGGCTGCATCGTCACCGACGGCGACGACGGCAAGACCAGCCGCGACGGCGTCTATGCCGGCGGCGATGCTGTCACTGGCGCTGCCACCGTCATCAAGGCCATGGGCGCCGGCAAGGCTGCCGCAAAGGCCATCGACGAGTACATCCAGAATAAGTAACCCTCTGTATCCAATGGCGGAACGGCTGCGGCTGTTCCGCTTTTTTATGTCTCCGCGCCCCTCCCGCAGGCAGGGCGCAGAAAAGGGGCCGCCGCACGAAATTTGTGCAGCGGCCCCTTCTTTTTGGGCTTGTTTTATTCTGCAGCGGCAGCCGTCTCCGTCGTCAGGGTGGGATACCCGGTGCGCACACAGCGCACGGCGCAGCGGGCACTGCCGCCGGTGGTGCAGGTGAACAGGGTCAGGTCCCAGGCATCGGAATCCTCGGTCTTGGTGGTCATTTTCTCGATCTGGGTGGGCTGCAGGTTCTCCACATAGGAGACCTCGTAGCTCCAGACCATGCCGTCCATATCGGTGAAATAGACCTCGGCCCCCTCAGCCAGCCACTTGATGGGACTGAAGTGCTTTGCATAGTTATGGGCGCAGACCACCATGTTGTCCGCATAGGTGGAGCCGGAGTAGCGGCCCGGCGCGACCTTCAGGCCCGCATAGCTCCACTCGCTCATCACGGGCAGCTGCAGCCCGACAGACGGGATGGAGAGGTAGCCGATGTAGTTCCAGCCGTCCAGCTCCACCTCGGTCATCGCCTGCTCCGGGTCCAGCTCGGGCTGCAGGACCAGGGTGTCGTCCTTCGTCTTGTCCTCAATGGTCTGGGTCAGGGTCTGCTCCAGCTCGCCCAGTGCCTGCTGGGCGGCCTTGTCCGCGCGGGAGGCGTCCCACTTGTTGTAGGCCAGCAGCACTGCCGACGCCAGGATCAGCAGGGCCCCCAGGATCATGCATACTTTGCCGATTTTCTGTCTCATTTCGTTTCCTCTTTTCTGCGCCGCACCCGGCCGCAGGCAAGCAGCAGGGCCGCGCCCAAAACCATGATGCCGCCCGCCAGCACAACGCCGTGCCCCTGCCGCCGGTGGAAGGCAGTTCATAGCCCGGGTAGACCGTGTTGGTGATGAAGATCTTGCCGGTCTTGGTCAGCGGTGCGGCATCCCGGTGCACCGTGGTGGTGATGGAAGCCTTCTCCTCCTCGCCCCACTTGGCGCGGTTGGTGTACGGCACATCCGTGGTGAGCAGGCTGTTCCAGCGGCTGTCGTTCTTGAAGCTGACCTGATAGAGATACTCGATGGTGTGCGCTTTTCCGTCGTCGCAGCCCTGCACCGACACTTTCAGCAAATTGCCATTGGCCGCGTCCGGTGCAGAAGTGATCTGCCAGCCACCATTATACCAGTTTTGCTGCACGCCGTCCACAAAAAGCCTGTTTTTGTCGCTGCCTTTGCCCCACGCGGTGCCCTCCGGCAGAGTGTCCTCAAAGACGATCTCGCCGTTCTCGTCTGCCGAGGTCACCAGCGTGATGTGGTACAAAAGCGTCTGGTCCTTGACTTCGGCATAGTCCACGGTGGTGTCCCCCGTGAGGTAGGTCTCCCGCTTGCCGTCGATGGCCACGGCCTTTTCAAAGGAGCGGTGGCAGCGGTAGATATCCCGCGCCGAAGCGGCGGCGCTCTCTGCCTGCACCACACGCCCGCTGCATTTTTGTCTATGCCGCGCGGTCCGGGAGCAGCCTTGTCACCAGCCGCACCATCCGCCCGGTGAGCGGCAGCCACACCAGCGCGCAGCACACATTGAATAATGTATGCGCGTTGGCGATCTGCCGGGCAATGACCGCGCACTCCGGCCCGGCGGGGGAAAGCCGCTGCACCAGCGCCGCAAACGGCCCCAGCAGCCCGCAGCACACCACCGCACCGCTCAGGTTGAAGATGGCGTGGGCCGCCGCCACCCGCTTGGCATCTTTCCCCTGCCCGATGGATGCCAGCACCGCCGTGATCGTGGTGCCGATGTTATCCCCCAGCAGCACCGGGATGGCCCCGGCAAGGCTCAGCAGGCCGTGCACGCCGTCCGGGCCCGGCTGGGCGGCCACCGTCTGCAGCATGGCAATGGTGGCAGAACTGCTCTGCACGGTCAGGGTCATGCCAAGGCCCGCCAGCAGACCGAGGGCCGGGTTTGCCTGCACCCGCACCAGCCACTGCCAGAGCTGCGGGCTTTCGGTCAGCGGCTGCAAGGCACTGCTCATGACCGTGATGCCCTCGAACAGCAGCCCGAAACCGAACAGCGCTTCGCCTGCGCAGCGGCCCTTCTGCCCCTTGCAGGCAAAGCAGAGCAGCACCCCGCCAAACAGCAGCAGGTACCGCCCCTGTTCCACTTGAAAGGCCAGCAGCTGGGCTGTGACCGTGGTGCCGATGTTGGCCCCGAACACCACCGGCACGGCCTGCCGCAGCTGCAAAAGCCCCGCCGCCAGAAAGGCAATGACCATCACCGTGACGGCGGAACTGCTCTGCACCACCGCCGTCACGGCAGCACCAGTCACAAGCCCGGCCACAGGGTTCGCCGTGCACCGGGCCAGCAGGCTGCGCAGCCGCTTGCCCGCCCCCAGCTGGATGGCGCGGCTCATGCTGTCCATGCCGTACAAAAACAGCGCCAGCCCGCCAAAAAGCTGCAAGATCATGGAAATATCCTGCATCCGTTCCACCTCACTTGTTGTCCTGCTTCCATGTTTATGCACCAGTCCGGCGGTGCAAGCTGGAAAATGTACCAAATTGTTTTGTGAACTTTTGTTTAATATTTCAAAATCCGCTTGCAATCCGGGCCCGGCAGGTATACTATTATCAAGCGTTAATATTTAACACATGTTAAGCATTTTGCAGGAAGGAGGGATCGTGTGCCTGCTGAAACCGAAGAAGCGCTGAATTTTCAGGGCCTGTGCCACTATATCGGGCGGCTGAGCAAAGCTGCCAAGGCGGGTATGAAAGCCGCTCTGGCCGACACACCAAAATGCCACTTTGCCTGGCTGGAAGCACTGCTTCATGCCATCCGCAGCCGCGGGCAGGATGGTGCCATCTCGGTGTCCGACCTGGCCCACGAGGTGCACCAGCCGCTGCCGGCCATCAGCCGCGGGCTGCGTCAGCTGGAGGCCGACGGACTCATTGCCCGGGAACCCGCACCGGAGGACCGCCGTAAAACGCTGGTGCGCATCACGCCCAAGGGCTACGAAGCCTGCCGGCAGTACGAGGACGCCCTGAGCGACTACTTTACCTGTGTGATGGCCCGGCTGGAGCCCGAACAGGCGGCCCAGCTGAACGCGCTGCGCGGCGCGCTGATGGATGCCATCGTGGCCGAAAATGCCGCGCGTATCAAACCGAAGGGAGAACCGAACCATGACGAAAATCTTTAAGCAGCTGGCCCGGCACTGGGCCGTCTGCCTTGTGGTGTTCGCGCTGCTGTTCGTGCAGGCGTACTGCGATCTTTCGCTGCCGGACTACACCAGCAAGATCGTGGACACCGGCATCCAGCAGGGCGGCATCGAGAGCCCCCTGCCGGAGACCATCCGCCAGAGCACGCTGGACGCCCTCTCGCTTTTGATGAGCGAGGAGGACGCCGACAAGCTGCAGAACGCCTACGGGTACTACCTGCAGGACGACGGCGTGCTGAAACTGCGCAGCGATCTGACCGCCGACGAGCGTACCGCGCTGGAAGATGCCATCACCACCCCGGACATCGTGCTGTATATGGCGGCTGCCCAGGCGGCCAACGCCCCCGCCGGGCAGTCCGCGATGGGCATGACGAGCCTGGCCGGCATGCAGGCGGCTTCTGCGGACAGCACCGATACCGATGCTGAAGCTGAAACGGTCGCCCCCACCGCCGACGATCTGGACACCGTGTGCGCCCAGTTCGCCGCCATGAGCCAGATGCCCGGTTTCAGCCGCGACGCCATCCAGCAGCAGCTGGCCGGTGCCTTCGCCAGCCTGGACGACACCGTGGTGGAGAACCTCAAGAGCCAGTCCATGCTGCTGGTGCAGCTGGAATACGAAGCCCAGGGCGTGGCCCACGACGTGCAGATGCGCTACCTTTATAAGGTGGGCGGCCAGATGCTGGGCCTGACCCTGCTGATGGTGGCTGTGTCCATCGCGGTGGGCTTCCTCGCTTCCCGCGTGTCCGCCGCCATCGGCCGCGACCTGCGCCGCGAGACCTTCTCCTCGGTCATCGGCTTCTCCAACGCCGAGATCGAGAACTTTTCCACCGCATCCCTCATCACCCGCACCACCAACGATATCCAGCAGGTGCAGTTCGTCTGCGTCATGCTGCTGCGCATGGTGGCCTATGCACCCATTCTGGGCATCGGCGGCGTGCTGCATGTCATCAACAGCAGCACCGGCCTTTCCTGGATCATCGTGCTGGATGTGGCCGTTCTGCTGCTGCTCATCATCTTTTTGATGAACATCGCCATGCCGAAGTTCAAGATCATGCAGAATCTGGTGGACCGCCTGAACCTCGTCAGCCGCGAGATTCTGACCGGCATCATGCCGGTGCGTGCCTTCAGCCGCGAAGCCTTTGAGGAACAGCGCTTTGATAAGGCCAACCGCGACCTGATGGGCACCCAGCTGTTCACCAACCGCGCCATGGTGGCCATGATGCCCTTTATGACCCTGATCATGAACGGCACCAGCCTGCTGATCGTCTGGTTCGGCGGCAAGGCCATGGATGCCGGTACCATGCAGGTGGGCGAGATGATCGCCTTCATCACCTACACCATGCAGATCGTCATGTCCTTCCTGATGCTGGCCATGGTGGCCGTCATGCTGCCCCGCGCCGGTGTGGCCGCCGACCGCATCGACGAGGTCATCCGCACCAAGGCCACCATCCACGACCCGGACGAAGCCACGGCAAAGCCCGCACAGGAACGCAAAAACTGGCAGGGCACCGTGCAGTTCAACGACGTGAGCTTCCGCTTCCCCGGTGCCGACAGCGACGCGCTGGAGCACATCAGCTTTACGGCCAAGCCCGGCGAGACCACCGCCATCATCGGCTCCACCGGCTGCGGCAAGTCCACCCTGCTGAACCTCATCCCCCGCTTTTACGACGTGACCGGCGGCAGCGTGACCGTGGACGGCATCGACGTGCGCGAGATGCCGCAGGCCAAGCTGCACGACCTGCTGGGCTATGTGCCGCAGAAGGGTGTGCTGTTCAGCGGTACCATCGACTCGAACCTGAAGTTCGGCGGCGACCACATCACCGACGCCGACGTGAAAAAGGCCGCTTCCATCGCGCAGGCCACCGAGTTCATCGACGCGAAGCCCGAGGGGTACCAGAGCCCCATCGCACAGGGCGGCTCCAATGTGTCCGGCGGCCAGAAGCAGCGCCTTTCCATCGCCCGCGCCATTGCGAAAAAGCCGAAGATCTATCTGTTCGACGACAGCTTCTCGGCCCTCGACTTCAAGACCGACGTGGCCCTGCGCCGCGCGCTGAAGGCCGAGACCGACAACGCTACCGTCATCATCGTGGCACAGCGCATCTCCACCGTGCTGCACGCAAACCAGATTTTGGTGCTGGACGAAGGCCGTCTCGTGGGCAAGGGCACCCATGCCCAGCTGATGGTCAGCTGCCCGGAGTACCAGGAGATCGCGCGCAGCCAGCTGAGCCAGAAGGAACTTGACCTCGAATCTCTGAATACGGAAAAGGAGGGTGAGTGATATGCCAAGACCCGGACGCCCCACGACCGAGCGCGCCAAGGACTTCAAAGGCACGCTGCTGCAGCTCATCCGCACCATGGGCCGCTATAAGCTCTCGCTGATCACGGCCATCGTGTTTGCTATCCTGTCTACTATCTTTAATATCGCAGGCCCCAAGGTGCTGGCAAAAGCCACCACGGCCCTTGCCACCGGCTGGATCGCCAAGCTGCGCGGCGCCGGCAGCATCGACTTTGTGTATATCGGCCGCATCCTGCTGTTTTTGCTGGGCATGTACCTGCTGAGCAGTGCGTTCAGCTTCATTCAGGGCTGGCTGATGACCGGCCTTTCGCAGAAAGTCTGCTACGACTTCCGCAAGCAGATCAGCGAAAAAATCAACCGCCTGCCCCTCGCTTACTTTGAAAAGCGCACGGTCGGCGAAGTGCTCTCCCGCATCACCAACGATGTGGACACGCTGGGCCAGAGCCTGAACCAGAGCATCACCCAGCTCATCACCAGCGTCACCACCATGATCGGCGTGCTGATCATGATGCTGTCCATCAGCCCCAAGATGACCCTCATCGCCCTGCTGATCTTGCCCGTGTCGCTGGCGCTGGTGTTGGTGGTGGTCAAGTTCAGCCAGAAATACTTCAAGGCCCAGCAGGCCATCCTGGGCGTCGTGAACGGCCAGGTGGAAGAAGTGTACTCCGGCCACAACGTGGTCAAGGCCTTCAACCGCGAAGCTGTGGTGCTGAACGATTTCAACGCCGCCAACGATAAACTCTACGAATCTGCGTGGAAAAGCCAGTTCCTCTCCGGCCTGATGATGCCCATCATGAACTTTGTGGGCAACCTGGGCTATGTGGCTGTGGCCATCGTCGGCAGCATTTTTGCGGCAAACGGCGTCATCACCATCGGCGACATTCAGGCCTTCATTCAGTACGTCAAGAACTTCACCCAGCCCATCCAGCAGCTCTCGCAGGTGTCCAATATGCTGCAGAGCATGGCTGCCGCCGCCGAGCGGGTGTTCGAGTTTTTGAACGAGCCGGAAGAAGACCAGACCGCCGACCCCGCCCGCCGCGCAGACCCCAGCTGCATCGACGGTCAGGTGACCTTTAACCACGTCAAGTTCGGCTACACCCCCGAAAAGACCATCATCCACGACTTCAGCTGCGAGGTGCAGCCCGGCCAGAAGGTGGCCATCGTGGGCCCCACCGGTGCGGGCAAGACCACCATGGTCAAGCTGCTCATGCGTTTCTACGATGTGGACTCCGGCTCCATCACCCTGAACGGCCACGATGTGCGCGACTTTGACCGCAGCGCTCTGCGCGAAGGCTTTGGCATGGTGCTGCAGGACACCTGGCTGTTCAAGGGCACCATCATGGAGAACATCCGTTACGGCCGCCTGGACGCCACCGACGAGGAGGTCATTGCCGCCGCCAGGGCGGCCAACGCCGACCACTTCATCCGCACCCTGCCCGGCGGCTATCAAATGGAGCTGAACGAGGACGCTTCCAACGTCAGCCAGGGCCAGAAGCAGCTGCTCACCATCGCCCGCACCATTCTGGCCGATAACCGCATCCTGATCCTGGACGAGGCTACCAGCAGTGTGGACACCCGCACCGAGCAGCGCATCCAGACCGCTATGGACCGCCTGATGGAAGGCCGCACCAGCTTTGTCATCGCCCACCGCCTTTCCACCATCAAGGACGCCGACCTCATCCTCGTGATGCGGGACGGCGACATCGTGGAACAGGGCACCCACGACCAGCTCATTGAAGCAGGCGGCTTCTACGCCGACCTGTACAACAGCCAGTTCGAGGACGTGGTGGACTGAGTCCGCCCGGCAAATTCCCCGTTTGGAATTACTCCCTTTATAATCCTGCCCGGAAGCCCTTTCTGCCGAGAGCTTCCGGGCTTTTTTTGCGGCGGTCTTTTTGCCGAATTTTGAACCACCTGCTAAAAAAGAACTGCTATTTCACGCATTTTTTGTCGCATTATCGCTTTACCCCCCCCCCCCTATGATGTATAATAGAATAAGAAGTATTGGCCTTTTGAATAGAGCCATGCTTTTATCATCCATTAGGGGGTATTTGTGTGACAAACAAGAAGTTCAAATTGACCGCAGCCGCGGTTGCTCTTGCGGCATGTGCCGCCGCACAGCCCGTCTCTGCGTCCGCCGCAGATGAGCTGCCCGATGCCTTCCCGGAACAGGATGCCGTCGTGCAGCCGAAGAAAGCGCCCGCCGCCGACACGGCCGAGATCAACGACACGGTCAGCCCGTCTGCAGCCGATGCGGCGCAGGACACCACGCCTGGCGATGACTCTGACCCTGCAGAAGAACCACAGCCTGCCCTGCCCGTGCTCGGCCCGAAAGACACCGTCGCCTACCCGCCTGCCGAAACCGTCCAGAACCCGGATGGCTCCACCACCGAAACGACCGAAGGCCCTGTGACGGACGGTGCCACCGGCAAGGACAAGGGCACTGCGGACAAGACCGAGACCCGCACCGACGAAAGCTCCACGACCTACGACCCCGCCGGAACGGTGGTGGATAAGACCACCACCGAAAACCCGGACGGCTCGGTCACCGAGACCACCACCACGGTGAGCCAGGGCACCACCACGACCACCACCACCGTGGAGGGCAGCGCGTCTTCTTCCACCAGCAAGACCGAGACCACGCCCAAGGATGAGCTGGATGCCTGTCTCTTATACACATCTCCGAGCCCACGAGACTAGCGCTCATCTC
>ERZ652152.821-NODE-821-length-11013-cov-5.95784_pt1 | contig 11013 bp, 10 predicted proteins | sample MGYA00514757_ERZ652152 | MGnify/ENA metagenome assembly ERZ652152
TTTTTTCTTTTGTCTATTTTGCAGCACAACAAAAAGACAGATTGTTTATCTGTCAAAAAAGACTTATAATTATCTATGATTAAGCCACTCTATATAGAAAGCTTACAGATGCCTGGGGTTTGACTTTGCGAGGGTCTTTTCGACCAGGTCTTACTGGTAATACATGCTTTTCTATTAGGTTAATCACATCAGGTGGACTAAGATTGCGTTTATTACGGAGATATTCTCTACAAATATAAATGGCGATTGTAAAGTTCACCTGTTTTGTTTTATCATTGTTTTTCATTTGTCTTATTACATGTGTTGTTATTAATTCACAATAGTTATACAAAAGTAATCGCGCATATATTTCTTGTTTAATAAAATCTGGTTTTCGTGCATGGAAACTTGTTAATCCTATGGCATATTTTAATTCTCTGAATGAAGTTTCTATTCCCCATCTCAAATGATAGATTTCCTTTATTTTTTTTACATCAAAAATATTTCTATCAAGATTTGTAATTATTATTTCATAAGAATTAGACCCTATAGGAAATCTAATAATACGAAATGATAATTCGTATGTTTTATCACTTTTTCGTGGAAGATAATCAAACACTTGATTTACAGGCATCCACTTATAGCCTGCATTTTTTGTGGTCTTTGTATTTTTCCTCGAAAAAATCTGAGTGATATCTATATCAAACTCATCATTTGGAGGAAGATTTAACCCAGATGCAATTCCATTACTATTTTTATCTTTGACACGTATAGCGAATTTCCATCCTTTTTCAATTGCATGTGCAAAAATGTTATAGTTTTCATATCCTCTATCAGCAACAAGAATAACATTCTCTAGTTTCGGTCTGTCAATCATTGTTGCACATGCTCTAAACTCGTTGCAATCCGCTGCTGTTTGCACTAAAACATCGGTGTATATACGATTCAAAACATCATAAAAGGCATTCAGATGTAGTTTATTAACAATTGAACCATGCTGATTACGTTCCCAAAAAGTTTCTGGATCCTTTTGATTGGTTGCAATGGTCAAGTTACTTCCATCACATGCAATTAAACGATAACCATGATAATTATTAGTAGTTGGAAGGTTGTCATCCGTAAAAGATTTAAACAAATATTCAAAAGCCTCTGGAAGTACTTTTGAACGTTGTTGCGTAAATGCTGACACAGACGGAGTATTTTTGTTAAAATCAAAGAAATCAAGTAGTTCTTTACTCATAGTAGCTCCACCCGAATTCATCATGATTCCTATAAAAGTTTTGAAATCAATTTTCCGTTTTCGAGAGAAATCGACATTGGGGTTTCGAAGAAATAAACATGGATTGTTAGCTAATTCCGAAATATGATTCTTTAGAGAATCTGAAACTTGATTAATATAATTGCTCATATGCGTTACCTCCTTGCAATCAAGATGTTCTTAATTACAAGGGCCGCTTTCGCTACCTCATTATCATTCAATAGCGAAAGCGGCCGCACATTTCGAATCATATGTCAAGCATTTATTACAAAATAAAAAGACCCTAGCATCATTTCTGATGCTAAGATCTTGATTGGTCATCTTAACTTAATGACATTGCACACAGGAGCTCTTTTTGTTATTTTAAGGGAATGATTCATTTAAAATTTATTGTAGTTTTTTTACCTCATCTAGAGACAGCCCGGAAATAGCAGCAATTTTTTCAAGTGAGAACTCCTGTAATTGAAGCATGCGCCTGGCAGTTTCAATAGAATTTAGTTCTATACCATACTTTTCGCCCTCGGAGAAACCAGTCTCACGTCCATGTTTTTCACCCTCAGAGAAACCAGCTTCATATTCTGCTTTCCGTAATTTCTTCTCTTCCAATTCTTTATCATACTCAAAGATACTCATACTGATGACCTCATTTCGGTTGCGGGTAAGAAATTCGGCTAAAATCCCTTCCCTGACACACTCGTCTACGGCACGTTCCACGGCCTGATCTAAAGACATATCCGCTGCATAGTGCCGCACTCTGGCAACATATTGTGCATATTCGTTTAATGTATTGCAATGCTGCATTAACTCTGCATTGTGTCCCACATTGACATTTAAAACCGTGACAATTAATTCAAGCTTTGGTTCACCTGACAAATGTTCAAATGCCGAGGAAAGCCGAAGTTCTGTGCAGTCGGGAACTACCATCGATCCATTGTAAAACTCAATAAAATTTGGTGCAGGAATTTTTTGCAGAGTCGAAGAATAAAGAGATTTCTTATCCACGAGTTTCTGATATTCACTGCAAATATAAAACAGATCACGAAGAGGCATATTTGGATTGTAGGTTGACTGATGCTCATACAGATACAAATTAGTATCCATAATAAATGCCAGATCATTTTTCATCCCCATATAAATAGCATTCTCTAATGTGACGATTTCTAGATCATCTGGATTATTATAATCGCTCTGGTTTACTGCATTATAGAGGGACAGCAGGTTCTTTCGGTCAGAAAACAACATCCGAAAAACGGTGTCTTTATAATTCCGGTTTGCCGTCGGTGTTTTGACTGTAAAATTTCTTTTTGTCTTGTTACGGTTTCTTTTGCATTTTGCCATAAATTGTTTCCTCCTGAAATTGTAGGACAGCTTATTTATAAAACTGTTCGTGATTGCAGGAGAAAGTGATCATATATTTTACTAAGTTCCTTCGTCTCCTGCTTTTCAATTGTTAAATGGGTAACAAAAAGCATAGATACGAATGAAGCATACAGATTATTTGGGGCTAATCTGTCGCCGTTAGAATATAGATGACAAAAATGTCATGAAATTTGTAAAATATGCTTTAGATTATTGTAACACAAGGGTAGGAAATGAAGCAAGAAATTTTATAGCAAAATCCGTTCCACGTCATATCCATCATCCGTCAATTCTAAGATTGCAATGCCTTTTCCGTCGCCGCGGTCAGCCCCGGCGCTGCCCGGATTGATAAAAACTTTTCCGTAGCGGTCGTAGTGCGTGAATACATGGGTATGTCCGAAAATTATAAAATCCGCATCCGTGAGATCAAAAGGCAGGTCAGCTTTGTTATGGACAAGATAAAATAATTTTCCATTAATCGGCACGGAGACAAACTCATGCAGGTAGGACGCCCACTCTCCGTGGTCACAGTTCCCACGGACTGCATACATCGGAATGCCGCAGTTTAAGAATCTGTTATAGGTACGTTCATTGTCAAAATCTCCGGTGTGAATGAGATAATCACAATTTTTGATATGGTCAAATAATTCTTTACGGCATACACCGTGTGTATCGGAAACTAATGCAATTTTCATGAATCAGACCTCGCTTCGTTTGTTTGTAATTTTTTTATCTCATCTAAAGACAGCCCGGAAATAGCAGCAATTTTTTCAAGCGAAAATTCCTGAAATTTAAGCATACGTCTGGCAGTTTCAATAGAATTTAGAAAAGTACCACGTTCTATACCATACTTTTCACCCTCAGAGAAACCGGTTTCATGTCCATATTTTTCGCCTTCTGAAAAACCAGCCTCATATTCTGCTTTCCGTAATTTCTTTTCTTCCAATTCTTTATCATACTCAAAGATACTCATACTGATGACCTCGTTTCGGTTGCAGGTAAGAAATTCGGCTAAAATCCCTTCCCTGATACACTCGTCTACGGCACGTTCCACGGCCTGATCTAAAGACATATCCGCTGCATAGAGCCGCACTCTGGCAACATACTGCGCGTATTCGTTTAATGTATTGCAATGCTGCATTAAATCTGCATTGTGCCCCTCATTGACGTTTAAAACCGTGACAATCAATTCAAGTTTTGGTTCACCTGACAAATGTTCAAATGCCGAGGAAAGTCGAAACTCTGTACAGTCAGCAATTGCCGTTGAACCATTGTAAAACTCGATAAAATTGGGTGCAGGTATTTTCTCTGATTGACGGCATTGTAAAGAGAGAGCAGATTTTTCCGGTCAGAAAACAACATGCGAAAAATAGTGTCTTTGTAGTTTCTGTTTGTAGCTGGCATATTGACTGCTGAGTTTCTGGATACTTTGTTATGGTTTCGTTTGTGTTTTGCCATAGGCTTCCTCCTGATTGGTGAGACAGCTCTTAAATAATACTGTCTTGGCAGGAGAATAAATATATTCTATATCTGATTTCTTTCGTCTCCTGCTTTTAAATTCGTTAATGGGTAATTAAAAGCATAGATACGAACGAACAACGCAGATCATTGGGGATAATCTGACGTTTCCAGAATATAGATGGCATAACGCCATAAAGATTTTGTAAAATATGCTTTGGAATATTATAACATAAACATGGGAAACAAAACAAGAATTTTTATGTATTACTTGCCACAGGGAATGACATTACTGAAGCTATCACGGGTGTTAAAGTGCAGACCGGAGGAATTGCTGGCATATGTGGATTGTTTGTGAAAAATTACCTATTGAAAATATTTGCCACTCATAGTACAATGCAATTGTTATATGACTGACGGAAATAGTGGGGTTTACCACGTGAAGTATAACAAAAGAATGCCGACCGTCTGGGCGAAGAGTCCAGACGTGCGGTTCTTTTTATTTTTAGGGTAAATTTTCCAAAAAATCCCATCAGCATGAGAAAGGAACCACTCATTGTATTTTTTCGAATACTTACCGGAAAAAGCGCACGTGACTCTTGACAAAAGATGAAAGTTAGGATAGCCTAACTATGGTTAGAAAAAACTAACCATGCATCGATCAAAAATCAGAATGAGCATCATAAAAAAGTGTGATGAACCATGCAAGGCCACACGGTGGCAGAAGGAGAGAAAAATGCAGACAGAATGGAGAAGCTTCCAGGGCGGAGCCTGGGAAACAGAAGTAAATGTAAGAGATTTTATTCAGAAGAATTATCATCCATATGATGGGGATGATTCCTTCTTAGAGGGACCAACACAGGATACCACTGATCTCTGGGATCAGGTATTAGAACTTTCCAGACAGGAGAGAGAAGCCGGCGGAGTGCTGGATATGGACACAAAGATCATTTCCACGATCACTTCCCATGGTCCGGGTTATTTAGATAAAGAGAAAGAGAAGATTGTCGGTTTCCAGACGGACAAGCCTTTCAAACGTGCTCTCCAGCCTTACGGCGGTATCCGTATGGCGATCAAGGCGTGCGAGGACAATGGATACAAAGTCGATCCTGAGGTGGTAGAGTACTTTACAACACACAGAAAAACTCATAATGCCGGTGTATTTGACGCTTACACACCGGAGATGAGAGCGTGCAGAAGCGCACATATCATCACTGGACTTCCGGATGCATACGGACGAGGACGTATTATTGGTGACTACAGAAGACCGGCTCTTTACGGTGTAGACCGTCTGATCGAGGACAAAAAAGAGCAGCTGAACAACACACGTACCATCATGTACTCAGATGTGATCCGTGAGAGAGAAGAGTTATCCGAGCAGATCCGTGCGCTGGAAATGTTAAAGAAACTGGCAGAAATTTACGGCTGTGATATTTCGAAACCTGCAAATAATGTATTAGAGGCAACACAGGCTGTCTATTTTGCATATCTTGCAGCAGTAAAAGAGCAGAACGGTGCGGCAATGTCCTTAGGACGTACCTCCACTTTCTTAGATATTTATGCAGAGCGTGATCTCGCAGAGGGAACATTTACTGAAAAAGAAATCCAGGAGATCATCGACCAGTTCGTGATGAAACTTCGTCTTGTAAAATTTGCGCGTACACCGGAATACAACACGATTTTTGCCGGCGATCCTACCTGGGTGACAGAGTCCATCGGTGGAATCGGCGTGGATGGAAGACATATGGTTACAAAAATGTCTTACCGTTACTTAAACACCTTGAACAACATCGGGGCAGCACCGGAACCAAACATGACCGTACTCTGGTCTGTAAAACTGCCGGAAAACTTCAAAAAATTCTGTGCCGAGACATCCATCAAACACTCTGCAATCCAGTATGAGAATGATGATATTATGCGTGTTGTCCATGGTGATGATTATGGAATTGCATGCTGTGTATCTTCTATGAGAATCGGTAAGGAAATGCAGTTCTTTGGCGCGCGGGCAAACCTCGCAAAATGCCTGCTTTATGCGATCAATGGCGGTGTCGATGAGATGACAGGAAAACAGGTCGGACCGAAATACCGTCCGATCACATCCGAATACTTAGATTACGATGAAGTATGGGATAAATACAAAGATATGATGAAATGGTTAGCAGGAGTGTATGTGAACGCATTAAATATCATTCACTACATGCATGATAAATACTGCTACGAAAAATTAGAGATGGCATTACATGACAAAAATGTGAGAAGATGGTTTGCAACCGGTATTGCAGGATTTTCTGTAGTAGCAGACTCCCTTTCTGCAATCAAATATGCAAAAGTAAAACCAATCCGTGACGAGAATGGTGTGACCGTTGACTTTGAGATTGAGGGAGATTTCCCAAAATATGGAAATGACGACGATCGTGTCGATGAGATCGCAAAACAGGTGCTCCACACCTTTATCGGATATGTAAAAGGAAACCATACTTACCGTGGCGGTATCCAGACAACATCGATTTTGACCATTACATCCAATGTTTCCTATGGAAAAAATACAGGAGCAACACCGGATGGAAGAAAGAAAGGTGTAGCATTTGCTCCGGGTGCAAACCCGATGCATGGACGTGATACCCATGGTGCGGTTGCATCCCTGGCATCTGTCGCTAAACTGCCATTTATGGATTCACAGGATGGTATTTCCAATACATTTACCATTGTACCGGATGCACTGGGCAAAGATGAGGCAGCACAGGAGAACAATCTTGTTGCAATGTTAGATGGCTATGTAGTCAAAGGCGGACATCACTTGAACGTAAACGTTTTAAACCGTGACACATTATTGGATGCACAGAAACATCCGGAACTGTATCCACAGCTTACCATCCGTGTATCAGGATATGCGGTCAACTTTATCAAACTGACAAAAGAACAGCAGGATGAAGTGATCGCACGTACCTTCCACGAGCGGATGTAGTGCAACAGGTGCGTTTTGCGAATGGCGCGTGTGAGCGTTATTCATAGAAAAAGGAGAACAACATGGGAAAAATTCACTCGTTAGAAACATTTGGCACAGTGGACGGTCCGGGCGTACGGTTTGTCGTTTTTTTTCAGGGCTGCCCGATGCGCTGCCAGTATTGCCATAATCCCGATACATGGAAGATAGAGGATGGGGAAGAAATGACAGCGGATGAGATCATAGACCGTTTCGAGCGCAACCGTTCTTTCTATCAGACCGGGGGGATCACGGCAACGGGTGGAGAACCCATGTTACAGCTTGACTTTCTGACGGAGCTTTTTACGAAGGCAAAGGAAAAGGGTATTCACACCTGTCTGGATACATCCGGAATTATGTTTCCAAAGAAACATACAGGAACAGATCAGAACAGTGAGAGAGAGATCAGCCTCACTGGAATAAGTGAAAACATGGCATCAGACAGAATGGAAAAGATAGAACAGCTCATGTCCGTGACAGATCTCGTCATGCTTGATATTAAGCATATCAACGATGAGGAACATCAGAAACTCACCGGGCAGCCGAACAGCAACATTCTTGCGTTTGCAAAGTATCTTGATTCAATCGGCAAGCCGGTCTGGATCCGTCACGTAGTCGTGCCGGGCATTACATTTGATGAGAAAGAACTGATGGAACTTGGTCTGTTTTTAAAGACGCTCCGCAATGTGGAAAAACTGGAAGTCCTTCCATATCATTCTATGGGAAAGGTCAAGTACGACAACCTCGGCATGGATTATGTCTTAAAAGATACGCCGCAGCTTACCAAAGCAGAAGCAAAGGAAGCGGAACACATCATCCGGGCAGCAATGGAACAATAGCAGGAGAAGTAGGTTTTATGAAAAACATTTTTTTTGAAGAAAAGTATTTACAGATTTCTTTTTTTGCGATTTAATAAGAAGCAGGTATAGAGTTCCAAAGAAGAAAGGATGAAAAAATATGAAAATCAAGAATATCAAAGATGTCGACGGATTTTTTAAAGTAATTGATTCCTGTGCCGGAAAAGTAGAATTGATCACAGGTGAGGGAGACAGATTAAACCTCAAATCAAAACTTTGCCAGTATGTTTCTCTGACAAGCTTATTAAAATCTGATGTAGAGATCCCGGAACTTGAAGTTGTAGCTTACGAGCCGGAAGATACAGAGAGGATCATCAAGTTTTTAATGACAAACTAGAAATGAACAGAAGCTGATCGTAAAAAAGCGGTCAGCTTTTTTTATTACATAGGAAATTACTTCCCATGTAATAAAAACGCTCCGCGAGGATGCCATGTTCTTATTTTCTTCTCTTTACAACATGCTATGACGGTTGCAATTCACGGCATGAAATAGTACAATAAATCGTCTTAAAAATGGAATAATAATGTTAGTATATAGCGAAAGGAATTAAGATGTCAAAAATAGAGTTTCACGAAATTACATTAGATGATAAGGCATGGATGGATGCCAGATTTCAGGAAGATGACAGAAATGCATGCGAGTACACGTTTGCCAATAATTTTGTCTGGCGGAAAGTGTATCATGTTGAAGTTGCAGAAAAATATGGGTGTGCAGTCATTCGTTTTGAGGAGGAGGGAGTGGTGATGTATTCCTATCCGATCGGGGCAGGTGACCGCAGAAAAGTGATCGATGAACTGATAGAAATCTGCAGGGAGGAAGAGCGTCCGTTGATCATGAGCCCGTTGAGCGAAGCAGACCGGGAGCAGATGCTTACATGGTATCCGGAACAGTTTTTGATCCAAGGAGACCGGAACGATTATGATTACATTTATTCCAGAGAAAAATTAGCAACGCTTGCGGGAAAAAAGATGCATGGCAAGAGAAATCATATTGCGAGATTTCAGGATGAGGATGACTGGTGCTATGAGGAACTGAATGATTCCAATATAGAAGAATGCCGCAATATGACATACACATGGATCAAAATGAGGGCAGAGAAATGGAATGAAGAGATGGAACTTGAGATGTCAGTGCTTCATGAGGCATTTGACCATAGAAAAGAACTCGGGCTTGTTGGTGGGATTATCCGGAAGGCAGGACAGATTGTTGCATTTTCTATCGGGGAACCGTTAAACAGTGACACTTATGTTGTCCACTTCGAAAAAGCATTTCCGGATATGCAGGGCGCATATCCGATGATTAACCAGCAGTTTGTTTTACATGCGTGTGAAGATTATACTTATGTAAACCGCGAGGAGGATACGGGGGATCCGGGACTGCGAAAGGCTAAGATGTCCTATTATCCGGAAATCCTGCTGAAAAAATATGTGGCGATTTCAAGTGATGTCATTTTTGCAGATAAGGACAGAAACAGGGAAGAAATCCACAAAATATGGGAGACCTGTTTTGGTGACGAGGCGGAACTGGTAGATTTTTATCTGGATAAACGGATGACAGAGGATAATATGCTGCTCATCTGTCAGGATGGGCATGCGGTTTCCATGGCAAGCTTTTTAGATATTAATGTCAGGGACGGTGAGGAGTGGAAGCCGGCCAAATATGTTTATGCAGTGGCGACACTTCCAGAATACCGTGGCAGAGGTTATGCAGGGAAAATCTTAAAGAAGGCAGAAGAGATTTTTAATATGCCATTGGTGTTAGTCCCGGCCGAAAAAGAGCTTGTCGGTTATTACCGTAAGGTTGGGTTCACAGAGGCGTATCCATCGGAGCGTTTACTGGAAAAACAGGATGTGCCGGAACTTTCTGCAGCGGAATTAAACAGTTATTCTGTGGAGGAGATCACTGCGGCAGAATATCAAAAAATCCGGGAGCAGAAATTGATGAGAGATGGTTTTATTGCATGGGATGAGGCGGCAATCCGTTTTGCGATGGATTTTAACTGTTTCTGTGGCGGAAGAACGGTGAAGGTAGTGTGGAGTGATGATATTTCCAGAGACGAGAGTGCAGAGGACGCTGATATTCTAATGTACTGCCCAGAGAATGGGACGCTGCACATTATCGAAACGACACTGGGTGAAGAACAGTTTGAGGAACTTCTGCCGGAACTTATGGCGCAGACAAAAACAGAACGTCTGGTATATGACAGAAAGGGTATCATGGTGCTTTCTTCTGATGACCAGGACAGGCAGGAAAGACTGCTTGCAGATGGTTATTTTGCGCTGTCGCTGGCGTAAAGACCAATCTGAAATTCTGAAATTTTCAGAAATTATATAAAATATATAAAAAGTTTTCGGTTTAAGACAAAAAAATGTTGATAATGTATAAAAACATGCTATAATAAAGTCATGATATAAATAAGCATTCAGAAAGCTATCTGACATAGCATGGAATTGGATCATTATATCAAATAAGCGACAAAGGGGTTGGACATCATGAGAATTAAGATCACAGGAAGAAACATCGAATTGACAGAAGGACTGAAAGCCGCAGTGGAGGACAAGCTGAATAAGCTTGAGAAGTATTTTACTCCGGACACAGAAGTGAATGTAACATTGAGCGTAGAGAAGGAACGCCAGAAAGTTGAAGTTACGATTCCTATGAAGGGAAGTTATATCCGTTCCGAACAGGTAAGCAGTGATATGTATGTATCCATTGATCTGGTAGAGGAAGTCATTGAACGTCAGCTTAAAAAGTATAGAACAAAACTTGTAACAAAGCAGCAGAATGCAGCAGCAGTTTTCAAACAGGATTTTCTGGATGAGAAGTCAGAGGATGATGAAGAGATCAAGATCATCAGAACCAAGAAGTTTGATATGAAACCAATGTATCCGGAGGATGCATGTGTAGAGATGGAATTATTAGGACATGATTTCTATGTATTCATCAACGCAGAGACAGAGGATGTCAATGTTGTTTATAAGAGAAAAGGCAATACTTACGGATTGATCGAGCCGGAATATTAAAAGTGAGATCAGAGGAGAGCGGGCAGCTCTCCTCTTTTTAGGTTTAGCATGAAACTGTCTCTTATACACATCTGACGCTGCCGACGAACTCTAGG
>ERZ652152.824-NODE-824-length-10990-cov-6.91815_pt1 | contig 10990 bp, 17 predicted proteins | sample MGYA00514757_ERZ652152 | MGnify/ENA metagenome assembly ERZ652152
CCTCCACCCCGAAGGCTGCACCCGAGCCCGAGCCTCAGCCCGCCCAGGCTAAGGGCCCCGGGGAAAAAATCAAGTGCCCCGACACCGGCAAGCTCGTCGACGACGTAGCCGACTGCCCGAACTGCCCACACAGGCAGGGGTGCCCTCAGTGGGACTAGATGGATAACGGAGGTAAAAAATGAATTTTAGAGAAGTCGTAGATTTTTTATCCCACGAGGACATGACGGAAACCGTGGTCTCTCCAGAAGATCCCCCTCTCCTGAGTACGCTGGAAGCCCTCATCGGCAAGGCGTACCGCTTCACGCGCACCTTCGGGAAGACGCCCGAAGAGACCATGCGCCTGATACTCTGGACGCTGTTCTATTTTGTCCAGCAGGAGCGCGAGCTCACAGACAAGGACGAGGACGTCGTACTTGAGGCCCTTGCGGCCGCGAAAGCCAACTCCGCCTTCTGCCGTAAGAAACAGTCCTTTAGTAAGGAGTAGACAATGGGATTCCTTTCTTCATCATGCAGCTTTACGCGCTTCCGCGTCATTGATCCCGTGCCGGACGGGCTCTGGGCTGAAATTCCCCAGCTGCTCAAAAATGGCGCCTTCCTCGATATCGACGACACCACCGAGGACCAGGCCGACGGATGGGTCAGCTTCGATGACTATCTGGACACTACCTGGCAGGCAGGCCCGCCGCAGAAAGGCTCCTATATGGCCTTTTCCCTGCGCCTTGACATCCGCCGCATTCCCGCGGGCGTTGTCCGCAAGTACCTCGATCTCGCGCTGAAGCGGGAAAAGGCGGCAAACAAGAAAAAAGGAAAGAAATTCATTTCCCGCGAACGCCGCAAAGAACTGAAGGAACAGGTGCAGATTTCCCTGCGCAGGCGCTTCCTGCCAGTTCCCAACGAGTTCAACGTCATCTGGAACACCGCGAACAACGAAATCTGGTTCGCCTCCACGCAGGAAAAGGTGATCGAGCTCTTTGCCCAGCGCTTTCTCGACACCTTCAAGCTGCACATTGAGCAGCAGATCCCTAGGTATCTGGCACTGTCCATGCTCGGGAAAGAGTCCGAAGAGGCTATCCACGACGCCGATGAGGTGGATGAGTCCTTCGACGGAAGCCTGGGACGAGACTTCCTCACCTGGATCTGGTTCCAGTCCGATGTCGCCCATTCCTTTTTCCGCACTGACGACGGCCAGCCCTTTCAGGTTTCCATGGAAAAGCGCGTGACCGTGACCGGAGGCGAGGGTAGCGAACGTGAGACCACGTCCGTATCCGCCAATATCGACTCCTTCCTGAGCGAGGCCCGTCTCGGGCTCCACCGCGGCAAGAAGGTAGCCAGCGCCCTCATCTGCCTCATAAAGGATGACTTCGGGTTCGATGTTTCCGTGAAGGCCGCTGACTTTTCCCTCAACAGCCTGAAGACACCCAAGATAGACAAACCCGACCGTGATGATGATCCGGATGCGCTCTTTCTGGAAAAGGTCTTTCTCATCGAAACTGCCGTTACCCTCCTGGACAGCCTCTACCGTCAGTTCCTCGGTCTCCGGCTCGACAGTGACAAGTGGAAGAAGACGACGGGTGAGATGATGAAGTGGACGAATAAGGACCATCACCCCCAGCCCTATCTTGGGGCACGGGGACACGCGTGCATTGGATGCGGAACGGATCTGGAGGAACATAATGATAATAGCTAACTACAGCAGGCAGAAGGCCGTCCGCGGTGCAGACGGGAAGGCCGCCTGGTTCACCATTTCTTTGGGCAAGGAGGGGAGAGGAGAAGCCTTCATCAACCCGGACATTGTCGTAAATGAAAACGTGAACAACCCGGAATTTATCGTCCGGAATGTGCTTGGCGCTTTGTCTATTTATCTGCGGCAGAGCAACGTGCCATGGGATGAAGAGCTCAAGATGATCATTGAAGCCGCGATGGACTCTGTCTGGAACAGCCGCGGCGGCATGGACGGTATGGACTACAGGCAGACACTCAGCAGCCTGATGGGCGAAGTCGCTAAAGCCCGCAGCGCCTGGGAGAAGTCTGGCGGTGCGTCAGTCCACCGGATCCTTATTAGCGAGCGCTCCGGAATCTGGTGCGAGTAGGGAGGGGTAGAATGAGAATCCCGACTAACTCCATCGCTCACCGCGACTGCTGCATAGGCGTGAGCTTTCCTCTTGTCGCGCTCGAGAAGTATCCAGACTGGAAGAAGAAGCCGGCCCGCCTCATCGAGGCGCAGAAGGCCCTCATGGAGATACAGGGGCTGCTGGAGGTGGGAGCCCTTACTGCCGGAGAGCGCCGTGACATGCAGGCCGCGTGCGAGGCGGCCGCCGACGCCATAGATGCCTATGACGCCGATCACAGCAGTACCAGGGACGAGGCCTACTCGGCGTGGCTGGTGATGTGGTTCCTGGGCGATGAGGCCTTCGCCGACGCCCTCTTCTATGGAGGGTCATGGAAGAAGAGGCCCGAGCTGTGGATAAAGGCAAAGCACATCATCGGCCTCACCTCGGACAGACTCTACCTCCACCACCAGAGCGAGGCCGAAGAGGCGGCACGTATCTGGCACTGCCACGCATCCCCGCGGAAGAACCCGAAACTGGAGGACATATGGACTTCCCCACAGAGTCAAGCCTGCTGAACGCAATCGTCCGTCTGCGCGCCATCCGGAAGCGCCGGCTGGAGATAAGGAAGGAGGACGCCGCGCTGGAGGCCGAGGAGAACGCTATTCTGGAGGTCGGCACCAGTAGACCCGTAACCCGTAAGACGTTATCAGGGAAGGCAGCGGCGGACCTCATTCGAGGTCTACATCATGAGCATATGTCAGAGAAAGGACGGCCGCTTCGTCGTCAAATACAAAGATGAAGCGGGCCGATGGAGACAGAAAGGCTTCCGTGACCGTGCAGCCGCGGAAGCCTTTCAGGTGGAGATGACTTATGCAGAATCAAAAAATACCAGACTCACTGTTAGTGAGTCAATCGTGCTCTACCTCGAGCACCGGAAGATTTGTAAGATCAACCGTCAGGCTTATGCCCTGCTCCTCGTGAGAATGGGTGACGAGCTGGCGACAAAATATGTGGACACTCTCGATCGGAGAGACCTCGAGAACTTCCGGCGCACACTTCAGGTGGAGTACCATCTTTCACCCCGCTCAGTGAACAGTGGGATGAAGAGGCTGCTTGCCGCGTGGCGTTGGTGTGCCAGTGAAGACTTCCTCGACTCCGTGCCATGGGCAAAGTACCACAAGCTGCCGGAGCCTCCGCACAAGCACAACTGCGGTGACTTCGCTGTCTTCAAGGCCGTATACGCCATGGCCAGCCCGGCCCTGCAGTGGGCGGCAAGGACGTGCCTTGCTCTCTGCCTCCGCCCCGGCAGGGAGCTCCAAGATCTGCGGTGGAAGGACGTTGACCTGGCGCACGGAAGAGCCCACGTCTGGATGCCGAAGGTCTCAAGGTGGAAGGACGTCATCGCCCCCGGCTGGTGGGTAGATGAAGCCCGCGCCAGGAGCGAGGGAAAGTCCTCCGAGGATCACGTCTGCCTCACATCGCGTGGCCTCCCGTGGCGCTCAGACAAAACGACATGGGGACGAGCGCAAAAGAAAGCTGGTGTCAAAGGGTGCCCTCTCTACACTGTCAGGCATATGGCAGCCTCCCTCATGCTGGAGGCAGGGGCGGACCCAGCGGCCGTAGCAGCTCAGCTAGGGCACTCCTCCGTCGCCACAACGGCGAGCTTCTATACCCACGCCGTGGCTGGCGCTCAGGAACGGGCCGCGGGGAAAATCCCGGACCTCCCCCGCTGATTTGGTGCGGGATGGTGCAGATTTTTGGCCTAAATGGCTGAAAACACTAAAAAAGAGGCGAAAAGTCAGCTCCCGTAAATGGAGATTGTCTTTTAAATAAATTCAACAACTTATAGTAATTTCTGCACCATAACTCTGGTGCAGGCCGGAAAAGGCCGCCGCAGAGAGCCCCGAAAGTAACTATCTTTCGGGGCTCTTTATTTGGGGCTATTCGTCCGCGTCAAGCATTGCCTGCACGGCCGCTCTCCAGCGGGTGGGAACCTCGTCAATAGTCATGCGTCCAGTCTTGATCATTCTGTAATAGATTTTAGCCATTTTTTGCCTCCAGTTTTGCAATTCTTGCTTCCAGTTCAGCCGCGTAGGCGGCAAGGTCAAGGGCAGCCGCGTCCGATTCTTCTTTATCGGAGGAGGCCGTAATGCCCAGCTCCGCAACTGCGGCTTCAAGGTCGGGCACTCTGGCCGCCTCGGCTTCTGCCTCTTTACGCCGTTCTTCTTCCGCGGCCTTTTCTTCGTCGGTCTGCTCGGGACGCGTCAGCGATACGCCTTCAGGAAGCGGCCCCAATTCCTTCATCTCCATGGGGGAGCTGTTGTACGGTGCTCCTTTCGGCCAATACTGTACTCCCCGGTGGTCTTCTGTCTCAATCCACCCGGATCCGTTCCAGATGGCAGTGTATCCGGTGCGTTTGGCCGGGGGCTCTGTGAAAGTGGAGTTAGCCGGGAGAAGGTACACCTCACGCCCTTCCATCCGTGACCTTACGGGATCGGGGAAGCATGGTGCTGGTTCAAGGAACTCATGAGTAGTGGGTGAATACATGTATGCTTGCATAAGGCCTCCTATTCGTACCGAATGCAGGGAAGAAGGCAGAGGGCGGGCGGCTGAACGGTGGAAGACTGACCGTAGATGCTAGAACTGCGAGATGCATCAAGGTTAAAGCCCGCAACCGTGTGTTGATTGTTACCACCGATTGTGGTAAAATAAACGGATACGTCTCTTAGTTCTGTATCGATAGCTCCCCACCGGCTACCAATTGTATTCCACTGATTTATACCATTACTATTAGGAACAGCCGCACCACCTTTAATGTTTGGTAAACCCGCTTTCATTTCCGTGCCGACCTGAGAGCTGGAGCCCCACGGGACCTTGCCCATCAGGTTGGGCAGCATGAACGTGGTTGGAGAAGCCGGGACGCCTTTCGGCAAAAAAGTGTTCCCAATCGCGGCGAACAGAGCGGGGTAATCAGATTTGGCCACGGCAGCACCGTTGCAGGGCAGATAGCCCGAGGGCACCGCAGGCTTAGCCGACCAGAGCACGGTTCCGACGGGAATGGCAATATTATTGATAGCCGCCCCTACAAAACCAGTGGTTGCAACCGCCTGGGAATCATCGCCTGCAGGCATGGTGGGCATGGACGGCGTTCCCCAGTGCGTCCCGTCATCCGTGGTCGGGTCTTGTGCCCCGCCAACATTCGGGCCGGACTGCGCCACGCTCCAGTAGAGCAGGCCGTCAGAGCCAAGCACAAGACGGTTCGCCGCGTAGTCCACGGTCGCATCCCACGTCCAGACGCCGCCTTCCTGCCCGAAACGGATGGACTGCGACATGGTGTTGAAGACGCCGTTGAAGTCTGCCCGCGCCGGGGGGATGCCGCCCGAAGCCAGAGGCAGGGAACACTGCGTGGGGAAGCCGTCCGTCCAGCTCGCCGCCTGAGAAGCGGAAGGCGTGGGGTTGGTGTCGGGGATGACGTTTTTGGTGCCGGAATCCGCAAACGGTATCTGGATGCGGGTCGGCTCGTTCTGGATTGCCATGTTTGTGCCTCCTAGTTTAGGCGGGTGATTGTTCAATGAAAGGCGTGAAGACGCCGCGGTCGAAGGGCTGCAGGCCGGAGCCTGAAAACCCGAAGGTCGCGAACGGATTGATCTGGAACCATGAGAAGCCCACGCCAGCAGGGCGGTCGAGCAGGCCGTAGCTGGACAGCAGGCTCTGCTCGTAGGCGGTCAGCTCAAACAGGAAGACCGCCTTGATTTCCATCGGCCCCGTCTCCAGGACGAAACAGGCGTTGGGGCCATGCTCTTCCTCAAAGAGAAGCTGGAGCATGGCGTTGAGCGAAGCCATGTTGGCCTGCCCGATGTTCGCCATCGCCTTGTAGAAGATGAGGAACCTGTATGCCTCATTGCTGAGCGGGAACTGGCCCTCGGCGTCTGCATCGTTCCAGAAGGGAGCCTGGTCCATGGGGTTCAAGCCGGAGTAGCTGAAGCCGAAGAACTCGGTGTTCAAGACCCGCAGCATTCTGCCGATGCCAACGATGCGCCCCCAGTTGTCGAGGCCCACGCCTTCGGCAGAGCGCGGATTGAACATGCTGTCGTACCAGAGCATGACGTCCTTGCCGGGGTCGAGCAAGGCCGCTTTCCGCACAAGCAGGGACGTGATGCGGGGAGATGCCGCGTACTGGCTTATCACTGGCTCCAGCGCGTCAATGCTCGACACGAGGTCGGGACAGTTGACCCGCAGCTGGGTCATTAAGCCACGGAGGTTAGCCATAACCTGCGCCTCCTACCCCATGTATCGGAAGTTTCCGAGTGCGGTGTTCACGGCATCGCTTATGGCGGTTGGCCAGCGTCCGTCAGAGATGACTAGGTACGCGCCTGCGGCCTGCCCGATGATCTGGACGTACTCATTGGGATGGATGTCGATGGTGGCGCTCACGCCGTCAATGGTGATCTGCGGAGCTGCAGGCTGAAGCGTGACTACCCCAGCGCCCGCGTTCTTAATCAAGATCCAAGACGTATTGCTGTTGGCCGCAAGAAGGGTGAGCGTCAGGGTGCCGGAGCAGACCAGCACCTGCATCGAGGACTGAGCCGATGCCTGTATGGACTGGCTGACGGTCACATCCTCGTAGGAGAGGCGTGCGAAGTCGCCGTAGCCAGTGAGGCTCTCAAGGTCTGCCCGCAGGCGCTCCAGTGAGGTCTGCAGGCCGTTGATGGCGTCCTCGGTCTGCTTCTCGAAGCTCCTGCCGCTCAACGGCCCCTGCCATTGGGGAGCGTACTTGAATGCCATGGTGTGATACCTCCTAGGGCTCGTTGATGGTCACGGTGATGTCGGCCGCGCTGATGGTCGGCTCCACGTCACCAGGAATCGTGATGCTGGTCCCAGCCGTCCCAGTTCCGAGGGCAACGGTGATACCCACAAGGTCGCTCACGCCTGCCGTCTTAATGACAGCCACGCTGAACCGCGAGGCATAGAGCGTCTGGGCGAGTCCCACGCGCACGTTGCCGGAGTTCGCATCCTGCCCGTTGAAGTCGGCGATAATAGCGTCTTTGATGTCCTGCTCCACCGTGGCGTTGGTGGCCTCCGTGCGGTTGATTTCAACGGCAATGTGGACATCCGTAGGCGTAGGCCGGACGATCTCGTAGCTGTAGGTGGCGTTCCCGTAGTCCTCGGCGACATAGGTGACGGTGGTGCCGCCCGTGGTTCCGCACCCCGCGTCCTTTTTGTTGTAGATGACTTCGGCGATGTCGGCGTCCGCGCCTCCATAGATGCAGATGGCCACGCTGTGGCTGGGGATGGAGACGCCGTGCTTGGTTACGGTCGAGGACGTGGGATTTTCGAGCACCTGACAATCCACCACGCCGTCAAGGTCTGCCAAGGCTCCCTGCAGCGAGAAAACGGAGCCGTGGCTGTTCTTCGCGACCGAGGCGAACCTGCGGGCCTCGAAGTCGGCCTGCGACTCCCTGTTGCGGCCGATAACTCCTGCGCCCGAATTTACGCCCGCATCCCAGCCGGGAATGACCGTCACGATGCTCGACAGCGTTCCTGCAGGGCATTCAATAGGCCCCGCCTCCACGCACTGGAAAGGCACGTCCACGCTCCCGCCTGCAGGGATGACGGTCTCCTGCTGGCATTCGTAGCGCACCCCGTCGTCGTCCTGCATCTGCGCCCCTGCGGGGATAACAGTGCCCTGCAGGCCAGTGCAGGTGACAGTGACAAGCGTGGGCTGAGCGACTTTGCGGGTCAGGAAGTAAATGTAGCCAAGCGCATCCTGCCAGACGCCCTCGGCGGTGCGCGGGTTGAGCTGGGCGAAGAGGTATAAAAGCTCCGCGTTGACCTGCGCCAAGTACGCGGCTTCGGCGTCCACGAGCTGGCCAGCGGGGGTCGCGGCTTCGGTGTCTAAGGTCGGACTGCCGTCACCCGTGTTGAAGGCCGCCTCCCAGTTGGACGCCACGGCATCGCGGAGGACGGCGGTTTCAGGGGCCGTCATGCCTACGGCCGGATCAAAGTTCAACAGAGGCATTTTCGCCCTCCCTTGAAGTGAATTGGATTTCGCCCGTCACGCGGCGGGTCTCGGTGTCGAGGCTTTCCAGCACCACGTCCGTCACGTCCTCAACGTCCTCGACCAGATAGGCGGCATCCCTGAGACGCGCCCGCAGGACGCTGGGCGAGAGCTTCCGCCCCAGAGCCACGAGGTAGTACGGGATACCCCGATTCGGCTCGAAGTAGGCGTCATCGGTGAAAAGCCTGCATTCATTCGCGACCGCCTGCGCCGTGGCGTAGGGACCTTCCGCAACGGCAATGCGCCCGGCCTTGTCGAGGGTCAGGTCCCAGTTCTGGTCGAGGAGGAGCGTCTTTCTGGTGTGCGCCATGCCTGCCTCCCTAGTTGACGGGGCCGACCAGATGGCCAGCCGTGACGGTTCCGGGCGTGGTGATGTTGCCATTGGTCGTGACGTTGCCGTCCAGCGTGATAGTATCGGCACCGCCGGAGGCCCCGCCCATAGTCAGCGCTCCCTTGAGTTCAATCTGCGGAGATTCGATGGTGATCTTGGTCGGGGCTTTGACGGTGACTTCGCCCTTCTCGGGGTCGAGATGGACGTAGGTCTCAGGAGCGCCAGAACCCAGCACCGAGCAGCAGTAAAATCCGTCAGACATATCAAAACATCTGAAGGAACCAGCCTGCACAGGCTCGGAGGTGCCTTCCTTGACATTGGAAGCGTCCTGCTGAGAGAAGACAGCCAGACCGATGTCCCCAGGCTGCGGATCGAGCACTACGGCAGCGGTTCCGGCCTGCACCCTGTAGTAGGGCAGCTGCGGCATGGAGACAGGCGCAAGGCTCTTGCCGTCCGCACCCCTCTGCATAACGAGCGGAGTCGCTGAGACGTAGCCTGCGGCACCGCCCACGCCGGGCTTCGTGCAGGAGTCCACGCGGACGGGGATGGCGGTGTTGACCATGCCTTTGATCATCTGCTCCATCATGAACGAGAGCGCGTTGAACTCGCTGGCCCCGCTGTTCAGCTTGCGGTTTGAGGTCCTGGTGGTGTCCTCGGCCATCTACTTCTTCTCCTTGCTGGTCTTCTTTTCCTTCGGTTCGGCGTCCAGAGGCGAGGCCTCGATGGAGCTGAACCAGTCGCCGGGGCTTGTGCTGTTCGCAACCAGCGAGTGCGAGAGCTTGGTGATTTTCCAGGTGCCCTTGGCCCCAGGTACCACCGTGTCCACTTCAATCATGCCGCCAAGCTGCAGGTCGGGGTTGTAGAGGCACTTCAGGGAGATGCCCTCGGATGTAAAAGTGGGGTAGCCCAGCATCCCCGAATCCTTGCTCATCAGGACTGCATTGCCCTCATCCAAGCCTTTGTCGTAGGGCTGAATTTTGACCACGTTGTCATCGATCAGCAGCTCGCATCCGACCATGCCCGCCACCGCCCTCATCTTCTGGACGGGGGAGCCGTTCAGCACGGCGTTCTTGACGGAGGCGGAGACACCGTTGTTGCGGAAGGCATAGCCCGACTCCTTGGCAAACTGCTCGATGAGGGACGCGGCAGACTGAGAGCCTTTGACGGCGATGGGCGGGGATGCCTTCAGGGAAGGGTAACTCCCTGCGGCGGCCTCAATGTGCATCTTGATGGTGGGAGCGCCGGAGAAGTCGGCATAAGCCGTATCGATTTCGCCAGCGAAGCACTGGCTCATGCCCTCGGTCTCGTCTCCTGCAAAGATGACGATCAGGTTTTTCTTTGTCTGCAGGGGCCGAAAGGAGAGCGTGGTCATATCCCGCATGGCGTCCATGCTTAGATTGTACATCTCGACCGTGGCCTTGTTCTGATCGGGTTCCCCCGGCTTCTCAATCTGCACATGCGTTTCCACGCCCTCGTAGACAAGCGTCCTTTTCTGCTCGTCCTTGTACAGAGCGAGGCCAACGCGGATCTGCTTCTTCGTGAAGGACTTCGCCACGGCTAGACCTCCTCCAGCATGGCCATTGCGGCCGCCTGCGGGTCTTTAGCTTCCTCGGCGTCCAGGTAGAGCAGGCTCCAGCGGGAGCCGAGGCCGTCCCATCGCGGAGCCTCTTCGCCGAGGGCGTCAACAAACATCAGGCCACCGGAGAAGACGGGCGAGGGGCTTTGGTTGACCCACTGCATGTTCTGGCAGACGGCCCCCGTGAAGACAGGTTCGCTGTCAACGAGCAAATCCATGTAGAGCTTCCAGAATCGCCAGTAGACGGATACTGTGCAGTTCTGGCCGTCAAGGATGACCTGAAGCTCCTGCGAGGGGATGGGCTGAAGAGGAATTTCGACCATGGCTAGCCGCCTCCGGGAATGAAGCGCGAGGCAAGAGAATTGTAGGGTTTCTTCGTCTGTGTGCGCCCCGTCTTGACCTTGCTGTTATTGCTTGGGTTCTTGCTCTTCTGGATGGGGTTGCCCTGCTTGCCTTCGCTTTTCGGCTTCTCGCTTGCGGTGGTTTTCTTCTTGGTTTCGACCTCGCGGATCTCGACCAGCTTGAGCTCCACCACCAGCATTCCGGCCCCTCCGTCATCCTTGCGGGCATAGGAGTAGGCCTCCAGATTGAGGTTTTTGTATTCGGAGCTGGGCGTGATCAGAGACAGCTTCTGCGTTCCGGCAGCCAGCTTGTCCAATGTCTCAAGAACTGGCTGCTGGCTGAAGTACATCTTGGTGCAGGCGAGGGTGACGGTTATTTCCTTCGGGCTGTCCTGCTTATTGTAGCTGGCAAAGCCGCCCTGCTCGATAGGTTCATGCGCGACCTGGTTGGCACCGGAGAAATCCATGTCGAGGAAGACGTCAAAATCCACGGCGGTTCCGCCGCCTTCGCTCTGGAGCGTCCATGTGGGCGCGAGGCTGAGAAGTTCAAGAAGCATGTCGCTACCCCTTCTGCACGGTGCCGGACCTGTCTCTTATACACATCTGACGCTGCCGACGAACTCTAGGGTGTAG
>ERZ652152.842-NODE-842-length-10808-cov-13.342_pt1 | contig 10808 bp, 15 predicted proteins | sample MGYA00514757_ERZ652152 | MGnify/ENA metagenome assembly ERZ652152
CTAAAGGGTTTTGGACGTTGCTGCGTTCGTGAACGTCATGCACCATCTTTGCAAGTGCCAGCACGACTTCCGGTTGACGGAACGAAATCTTCAACAGTTCCATCACCTGATCATCGGTCAATTCTCCCGGACAGACCAGAAAGCTTTCCAGCATTCCGGCACGAGTGCAAAGGCGATGCACACGCTCTCTCCGGTTCAGCTTTGACATCTGACGTTCAAGGATTTTCTCCCGGTGCTGGCAAGAGCGCAGCTTCTGCTCTGCTTTGGCTTTTTCGCTGCGGAGGTAGGCAAGGTCGGTTTTGGGGTGGGTCAATGGCATCACGCTCCTTTTTCAGAAAATAAAAAGCCAAACAATCAGTATGGAGGCTGATCATTTGGCTGTGGAAACATATTTAATTTTCGCAGTTTAATCGAACTTTCACGGTAAAATTTCCATTCTTTTTCTCGGCATAAAAATCGCCATCGCTTTCCCGTACCACACGTTTTACATTTTTCAGTCCATATCCATGGTGGCTGCCAACCCGAAGGCTGCGCGAGATATCACTGTATGGATTGTCAAGGCGGTAGAAAAGGCTTCGATACTGTTTGCGCAGCTGCAAATGGATCTTTCGTTGTTCTGGCGGCAAGCCACAACAAGCTTCAATTGCATTGTCGAATGTGTTTCCAATCAGGATGCTTAAAGATAACGGAGATATAGATAGAACTTCTGGAATCGTTACGTCCAGAGTGACTTTGATGCCGTTTTCTTCTGCTGTATGTAAATACGGATTCAACAGTGCGTCCACAACTGGATTTCCAATCGTAGAAATATTTTTGGAACGTTCAAAGGCATCTGTTGCGTCTTGTACGATTTTGTGAAGTTCTTCGGAATTCCCACGCTCCGCCACCGCCTGCATTGCCAAAATATATTTTTTTTATATCATGCCAAAGGGCTCTTGTTTCTTCCTGCCGTTCCTTTAGCTGCTGATAATACTCCATCTGCAAGCGATATTGCTGCTCGTTAAATTCCGCTCTGAATTTTTCCTGCTCATTTTTTCGGAGGGCTTCCACATAGAAAACAATCAGGATATTCATTAAGAGGAGTACCACCATCAAGCCAATCAGGTAGTCTGGAAAATTTTCATCCGCTGCATGGTACTGTACCACATAACAAACTGCGATACTAGCAATTTGGATAGCGATGATTGGCAGCAGCCAAAGAATACGAAGAACATTTTCTTTTCGACTGAAAAAATGCGAGATTAAAACAACCAATGGAATCTGTATCAGATTTGAGAACACCACATAAATCAGTCTGGCTGCTCCTGCTTGCATTAAGGCATCAGTATCAGAAACTTGTAGCCCAATAAGAAGCATCGTAAGAACTTCAACTACTGCTACAAGCGTGAAAAACGCAGCACTTGCAAAGATGGCTTGCCATATTTGTGCTTCATAAAACAAAATGGCCAGAAGAAAGCCTCCCAGCAGAAAGTAAATCGTTCGTGGCATCACCCAAGTTGGAAACAGACTTAAGAAACATTGCCCAACGATTAGAAGCGCAATATAAAGATAGAACCATCGTGAAGATAAATCTTTTTTCTGGAATAAACGGTCAACGAAAAGTACGAGCAATGCGATGTTGGCAAAACTCCCAGCAAATTCAACAAAATAATATATCATCTTCCCAAATAAGCGTTAAAGCTCTGATTGAACTCCTGACGCTTCCTCCGGCTGATCGGCAATTGATTTCCACTCGACAGAACAACCATCGTTCCTGTGGCATAGATAATATGCTCCATGTTGACAAGATAGCTTTTATGCGGTGAAGCAAAACACCTTTTCGGCAACTGTTCTAAGGCTTCTGGAATCGTCATTCGCAGAGTGAGGTCTTGACCTTTACAATGAATCAAGACTTTATGCCCATGGCTTTCCAGATAATAAACGTCCGATGTTTCCAATGAGAGTGTGGCTCCTTCATATTCAACGGTAAAGTGTTTGGAATCCAATTCTTGAACGACTGCATCCATTGCAGCAGCAAAAAGCGATTCATCAAGTGGTTTCACTAAATACCGAAATGCAATGCCATACCCCTGCACAGCGTATTCATGCCGCTTTGTAACAAAGATCACCAACGGATGCTTTTCCATCTGTGTTAAGGTTTGCGCCATCTGGAATCCGTTTGAAGGCATTTCGATGTCAAGCAGCAGAAGATCGAAGGATTTCTTTTTTAGCTGCAAATCACTTAAAAGCACTGCACCGTCTGTGTAATTCTCAATGTCAAAGTTGCCATGGACATCATATCGCCGAACGATTTGAACAATATCTTCAAGTTCTGACGGTTCATCATCGCAGACTGCAATTCGATACCTCGTCATTTTGTCGTCCTCCACAAAGTAATGTTTCTGACACTATTATAAACTGTGCATTTGCGCCTGACAAGTGGTTTGACATACCACTTTTGCCACCATAACGACCAGTTTTGCCAAAGGTCTTGCTTTCGGAAAAATCTATGGTACACTGATATTGAAATTAGTATCAGTGTTTCTACAATATCAAAACCGGGAGGGATAAGCATGAAGTTTTCACCATTGGAACTTTTACTGGTTATTTCGATAACGGTAATCGTAGGAATCGTACTGGCAGTTCTTGTAAAGTATCTGATTCGCTATGCCATTAAGTTTTTACGCAAAAATTGAAAGGACACTGATTGCCAATGAAGAAAGCATACTATGGCCTCCTTACATTTGCAATCATGAGCTTGTCTTATGATTTGTATTATTGGAACATGAGAAGTGCTGTGGGTGTTCTAAGGGCAAAAGATAAGGCGCTTTGTTTATCAAGTGGAATTGTTTGTGTTCTTATGATAGCTTTTGTTATAATTAAAAGCATCAAAAATCGCAAATAGACTGACTTGAAAAACGGTATTGATAATGAAGAAAAATTTGTTAAGCATAGTGATTCTTGAATGGTTTGTACTTCTGTGATGGGTTATAATGATTATGATTCACTTTTTTAGATTGACTGAATGACTTCAGGCTTGAGGTGAGCAAAGATGAAACACGATAAGCTGATTTTTATAAGAATTATATGTTTGGTTGGCACTATAGGAGAAGTACTATTTCCAAATAGTACAGCCGGCATACTATTCGGCCTAATTCTTGCAATCACGAGCGTCATTTTCTTGCTGATGCTAAAAAATGAAATAGTTATAGAAAAAAGCGACTGTGAGAATAATTATTCGATTTCTATAATGTGCATTAGTGTCGTTATACTTTTACTCATCATCGTTGGATACATAATACTGAAAGATTTTCAAATTATTGTGTTGTCGGATACGCAAGAATATTTCTTTTCTGAAATTCTAGTATTCTCTTTCATGGTTCTTTTTGGTAGCTGTGCTAATGCTCTTCCTTTTAATAAACATGTTGGATTGCGTTTGCCGTGGACTTTAGCAGATTACCAAACATGGCGATATGCTCATAAACTTTTACATGAACTGACTTTTCCTGCTATCCTTTTTAGCATTGCTATTCTCAAGATGTTTCCCAATAAATCAAAAACACTTATGATTTGGTCAGTACTGTTATATCTTGGAGTACCATCTTTTTTCTCTTACCTTTACTATAAAAAGAAACACCAGTAAAATATACAATATGACCATAAAACAGAAAATTGATTACCGTATTAGGAGGATTTTATATGATGGAACTGTTTTCTTATGATGATTATTCAGCCGCTTTTTACATTTTAGGAACTCTCGCATTTGCAAAGTATCTTTGGAAAAAGTGAGTAGACCTTTGGACGTTATTCGACTGACGAATGAAATAAACTCGCTAAGTATCTAGGAAACATTGATTTTACGGAGTCACTGATTATCGACTGCGTGATTTGAAGAAGAGGCCGCTTTATGAAAATCACACGAGATGAAATGTTTTTTTCAAAAGATCTTATTCATACACTGGCGTATGTCGGAATGTTTGCGGCGGCAATCATATCGGTTGGAGCGTGTAAGTCTGGAATTTGGGTGGCTGCGATATTAGCATGGATTGTAGCAGGTATAATTATCGGATTGGCGATTATTTCCGACTATAAAAAGGCAGAACTCTTGAAAAATGGAACAAGAATCATCGGAAAGGTTACCGCAACAAAACGAGTGCATATAAAATTTCATTTGAGTACCTACCACCTTGCCGATGAAGATGTAATCTATCCATATGTGGTGCATTATCAGTATAAAGTTAAAGGTGAGACCTATAATGGCAAGTCGCAGTGGTTTTGGTTCAATCCATGTATTCCGAAAGGAACACCAATAAAAATTCTAGTGGACCCAAAGAATCCGACCCGAAGTACAGTTCTCAACCCGGAAAATCAAGGTTGCGAAAAAAGCATCGAAAGAAAAAAATTATGAGTAAATTTATAGGAGTGTTGTTGTTAGTTGCTCTTGCAGTACGGTTGGTGGTACTTTTCTTTTTTAAGCAGAATATTGTTCTGAATGAAATATCGTTGGTACTGTTTATAGCCGTTTTCGTGGTTGCCGTTATTGTGATGCTGGTAAAGTGGTGGAAATGGAGAACTAAATAATTTATATCATTGTGTTGTAGGGCTGTTTTATTTATTATCGTTATAAAGGGGCACTATATGGAAAATACTGATATTCCCCAATTTCATACTTATCGAGGAGAAATCGAATTTGAAGGGACGCTAATACAGGCTGATATTTTTATTGACAATAAAATGCTTGAAGACAAAAACAGCTTTTTAATAAGTTTTTTGTGCAAATCTAATACAATATATAAAATGGTTTGCAGAAGTGTTTTAAAAAAGGAAGGATATTACATAAATCTAAAATTCAATGGTGTAAAATTGAAAAAACGTGTCCTTTCAGTGTCACAAAGCTTTATTGATAGTAACTCGGAAATATATAGAATCGGCCTTATGTGTTCTAATGATTTGAGCATCTAAATCAAAAGACAGTCGATGGTACGGTTCGGAGTGAAGCATCAACAAACCAACAGCCCTCTATTTGCGAGGACTGCAAGTAGAGGGCTGTTGGTCTGTTTGGAATATTTTAATTAAAGGTCAATCTTCTAACCTGCCATGGTCACAGCCGAGCGAGAGATAATGCTCAATCTCACCACCCAGCACAAGCTGAGCATACTCCAAGGGCTTGTTGTGGAGCAGCCAGTCAAACTCCGCCTGCTGTGCCGGAGTGTTGCCGTATTCGTCCTCAATAGCGATGCAGATAAACAAAACTGTGATTATGCAACAAATTTTCTATGAATTTATGTGCAGTCATACGATGTTTTAAAACAAGTGTAACAAACTTCCTTTAAAAGCGTTATTATAATAGAAAAATTCCTTTTCTAGGTGCGTGTAAGACATAGGGGAGGACAGCTTATGAAAATCAAAGAAAGTCCATCTATCATTCTGGCGTTTCATGGGATGCTTGGCCGCAAGAAGCAGACCAGCCTATTGCTGCTTTTGCTGACACTGGTTTTCTCGTTCCTGACGGCGGCGGTGATCTACTCCGTCAGTTCTGCACAGGTATTGCAGGACACCCGCTGCGAACTATACGGCGCGTGGCAGTACCTGCGTTTGTCGGATACTGCTGCGGACGCTGCACAGGCACAAAACACCTTGCCCGCATCCGCACAGGTCAGCACAGTGATCCAAAACGGAATCGTTCTCGGCGCAGACGATGGCGTGGCGGGCGGGATCGGAACGGTAGACGATACCTTTGCACAGCTGGGACGAATCGTGCCGATCAGCGGTGATTTCCCCACGCAGTCCGATGAGATTGCCATGACGACGACGCTGCTGGATGCGCTGGGCTGCTCCTATGACGTAGGGCAGACGGTCACGCTGAAGGTGGCTGCCAATGATTACGACCCGCTGGCAGGCTCCGGCGCAGTGATGGAAAAGGCCTATACCCTGTGCGGTGTTCTGCCTGCCTATGATGTTTATTGGAATCTGAACGGCAATCTGACCGTCAGCGGCATTGTGACAGAGCCGCTTGCCTTGGACGGGCAAAAGTTCCAGACGTTTTATTACCTGAATGCAGCCGCACCCGTGACCGCTTCGACCGACCCTGCTTTAGTGGCAAACGAGTATGCCTACCCGCAAGAGGATACCGTTTCGTTCTCCCTGCGCTTTTTGCTGGTCGCAGCGATTCTGGTCAGCTTTTTTGCAGTGGCGCAGTATTTCCTGATCGTTCTGCACAAGCGTGTACATACTATCAATACCTTCCTGACTTTGGGGGCTAAAAATAGGGATCTCCGGCTCATGTGCCTGTGGGAGGCGCTTTTTGCCGGGCTTGCAGCAGTTGCTGCTGGGTTTGCACTGGGCTGCGGTGCTGCGGCCGTCGGTCTGGGGCTGCAGAAGCACCTTTCGTTCTTGATGATCCCCGCTGCATCTCTTGTGCCGCTGGCGGTGCTGTTTCTGCTCTCCGTACTGCTGGGCGCACTTTTGCCTGCGGTGCTGGTTCGCCCGCAGACCGCAAAACCCAAAGAGAAGCCTGCAAAAAAATTCCGCTTGGCACAGCTGCCGCTTGCACCGCAGATCGGTGTCGGCTGCGCGGTATTGCTGATCGCCGTCAGCTGTTTGTATGTCGGCTGGCGTGTCATGCTGCCGTATGATCTGGATGCACCGTATGCCTGTCTGTCCATCAAGATGAACGGGACCTCCGGGATGCCGTTTTCTCTGAAAGAGGATCTCGCTGCATTGCCCGGGGTGGAAGAGGTTTCCGCTGCAATTGATCTGACCGATACCTATACCGTGACATCAGACAAGATCCAGTCCAGCAAGATGCTCGCCGATATTCGAGTCAAGGACAACGGCTTTTATACGGACATCCCGAGTTTAATGCAAAATACCTCAAAAGGAACGCTGAATACGACTGTCTGCGCCTTGCCGGAGGACGAACTGCGCCGCATTGCCGCAGATGCCGGCGTTTCGGACGAGGAAATAGAGACGCTGCTGGCAGGGGATTCTGTTTTGACCCTGTGGAGAGATTGCTATTATGACCCCGCTGCGGATGAATATTATCAGGGCTTCCAACCGGATGGCAGTACGTTGGTTGAACCGGTTTTTGCGGCCGGAGACAAGTTGAGTATCCAATACCGGCGTTATACCGGGCAGGATGAAGCCGGGAATGAGGTCTACCGGACGTATACAGCCCAGCTGCCCATTGCCGGGGTCGTAAAGTCTGCGAACAACTACACACTGCTGACAACAGACCGGCTCCTTTTCAGCGGCACAATTTTTGTCAGTACGGCTCTTTACCATAAAATGTTTGAGAGCGCAGGAAGTTTCTTTATGGAAAAGGAAGGATACAGCAGCCTGAACGTGAAACTGTCCGCTGGCAGCAATTTCTCGTTGCGGCGGTCTATTTCCTCCATTGCAACGCGCAGGAATGGTATCCTGAGTGCAGATAACTACGACCTGATCAGCCAGAGCTACACCGAGGGCACACAGAGCGCTTTCCTTGTCGGCATCCTTGCGGTATTCGGAGTTCTTCTGGGGTGTGCGTTGCTGGTGGTTTTGAATCTTTCGGCTTATGAAGTCCAGCAGCAGCGGCTGTCGCTTCTCCTGACGCTGGGCGTTTCCCCGAAAAAACTGGTGCTGTCCTATGCAAAGCTGCTGCTCCCGGTCATCGTTGGGACAACGCTGCTTGTGAACATCGTTGTCTATGCGGTAGTTTCGCGTATCGTTCCGATCCAGAGCATTCTCGACCTGATCCGTATCCATACAAGCGGACGGGTGTTTGAATTCCATAAACCCGTGGGAAGTCAGATCATGGTCAGCATTCTGCTGATGGTGTTCTGGCTGTCCGCAGCGTTGCTGCCGATCTTCTCTTTTATTCGTAAAAAAGCATCCAAGGGGGATATCTTATGAAAGATAAAATTCTGGAAGCGGTGCAGATCTCCAAAACCTACGGGGAAGGAGAAAGCGCGGTTCACGCCCTCAGAAATAGCGACCTGACCCTTGAAAACGGTACATTTGCGTCCATCATCGGTTCCAGCGGCAGCGGAAAATCCACGCTCCTGAAAATTCTGGGAGGGCTTCTGCCGCCCACTACCGGCAAGGTGCTGCTGGACGGTCAGGACATTTATGCGATGAATGCGGAGCAGCTGGCACAGGTGCGGCGGCAAAAGATCGGCTTTATTTTTCAGGATTTCCGCCTGTTCCCGGAGTACACGGTGCGGGATAATATTCTGATTCCGTTCTATCTGGACCATAGAGCATCGGATGAGCAAATGCTTCACAAGCTGACTGAGATCTTGGGCATTGCGGGCAAGCTGCATTCCCGCCCCGCACAGCTTTCCGGCGGACAGCAGCAGCGTGTGGCAATCGCCCGTGCGCTCATCGCAAAACCGCGCATCGTTTTTGCAGACGAGCCTACCGGAAATCTGGATACGCGGACGGGCGAGGATACGATGCGGCTGCTGATGGAATGTGCCGCGGAGTTTGGACAAACGCTTATCGTTGTTACCCACAACCCAGAAATTGCGCAGAAGGCGCAGCAAGTCATTCGGATCGAGGATGGGCAGATTCTGAGAGGAGAACTGCAACATGAAAAAGGGAATTTGGATACGCAATAAAATCATCCCCTACTACTTAAAAGGAGCAAAGTTTGCATTGGCCATGTTGCTAACTGAAAAAACATTGTCGGCATCCCAGATTGCAACAGCTATTTCGGAAAAAGGAATAAAATGTGACCGAAAAGAACTTGGAAAGATGCTGGCAAGTCTGGAACGGATGGGTGTAGTCACCTTAACAGATGGAGCCTATTCGTGTAGCACCAAGAAACTGAAAAACTGTCCGGTTGCATATTCTGAGGATCAGCTGATCGATTTAATTGGCATGACGCAGGGCACCGTAAACGGCAAAGCTTTTTATAGTGCAACACCGCCAATGAGCGTCAGTTCTCGCGGGAATAGCGGCGTATAATAAAGGATACTGGAGTATAGCTATAGCCCTCTATTTGCGAGAACTGCAAGTAGAGGGCTGATGGTTTGTTTGGAATATTTTAATTAAAGGTCAATCTTCTAATCTGCCATGGTCACAGCCGAGCGAGAGATAATGCTCAATCTCACTACCCAGCACAAGCTGGGCATACTCCAAGGGCTTGTTGTAGAGTAGCCAATCTAGCTCTGCTCGCTGCGTAGGGGTGTTGCCGTATTCGTCCTCAACGGCGATACAGTCGATGGAAAGAATAGTTCCATCATTAAATTGGGCTTCCAGCCGGTTGGTGTTCATGTTGTAGCGGCAGGAAAGCACTTTTTGAGGGGAATTATGGTCAGAATTCTGATTTCGTTTCATTTGAATTACTCCTTTAATGATCATAAAATTTAATTTTTAACGAGATGAGGTCTCTTTTTTCTTTCTCTTAAGTCACCTAACCGCACTACCCTGCATCGCAACTGTTCACAATGCTGTCTACGTCCGGGCGGTGCATCAGTTTTTGCAGGATGCCAAACTGCTTTTTGGTGCTGGCAGACACCAGATACTGCCACTTTTCCGGCAGGATGGGCAAATCTGCGATACTCCACTTGACGTACTTGGCATCGTAGACATTGGGCGGAGCAAGTTCCACCAGATGACCAACGCACCAGCTTACCAAATAGCCGTTCCCTTCAAGGTAGCCGTCTTTGCGGCTGGTTGCGCCAAGGACTTTGGCGTAGGACATGGCAACCGACGGTTTTTCCGCCACGATCAATTTTGCGATAAGAATCCCTCCATTCTGTTTTGGATTGCAATATGTAGGCGGCAAAATGCCGCCTTAAAATCAGATGGGTTCGGTATCCTCCTCGCCGGTGTCCTCAGGCTCATCCTCAGTGGGAATCTCAAAATCGCCCTTGTCCTCGGTGTAACCTGCATCGGGGTCAAGGGCTTCTTTTTCAGCCTGCTTTTTCTGCTTCTGCTTTGCGAAAGCGTAGAAGCCGCCGCCTGCCGCCAGCGCAATCAGCACGACCACGCCCAGAAAGCCGGATGCGATTTTTGTGACCTTGTTCTCCTTGGGCTGTTCCGTGCCGGATGCCGCTGCTTCTTCCGCTACTTTCTTGGCTTCTTCCTCGGCTTTCAGCTTATCCTGTTCCGCCTGCGCCGCTGCTTCTTTTTCAGCGGTATAAGCATCGGCAGCATCTTCCTCCATCAGAGCCAGAAGGTCGGCTTCGTCCACAAGGTTCATAAAGTGGACGGTCTGCTGCCCCTTGGCGTTGCGGTCAATCACCAGATAGAAAGTCGCACCCGACTTCGACACCAGCGTAATGAACTGTTGTCCGCTGCCATCGGAATAGTCGGTGTGGTAATCATCCACCAGCGTCAGGTTGCCCTCCGGGGTCAGGGCACCAGAGGTTTCGTCCGTGACGGTGACAACACCTTCCTCCACCACTTCCGGCAGAACAGGCTGCTCCACGGGGGCGGCTTCGCCCTCAAAGGCAAAAGCGGGAGCCGCCATGCCAGCACAAAGCGCCGCCGATACCAGTAGCGCGCCCAGTTTCTTAATCTTCATCTGCATCGACCTCCTTCTCGAAAGTTGCACCCACGGCAGACAGCGCAGCCGGGTTCGGGGTGGCGGTAGCCGACTGCCGCAGCAGGGCGGCAAGCTGTTCCGGCGTGACCTTTGCAGTCCGCACCATCTCGTTGACCTCGGCGGAATCCTCCTCCTGAATGCGCCGTTCCAGAATCTCGATGCGGTTGTTCAGTTTGATGCGGCGTTCCTTCTCTTTTTCCAGCATCGCCCGCAGCTTATCCGATTTTTCGCTCATAAAACTCCTCCAATCATTTTGAAAGCCGTCCGAACCCGGCGAGATGCTTCTCCCAGTAGG
>ERZ652152.857-NODE-857-length-10660-cov-8.21066_pt1 | contig 10660 bp, 9 predicted proteins | sample MGYA00514757_ERZ652152 | MGnify/ENA metagenome assembly ERZ652152
GTTCGACGCCTTCCGGTGCTTTTTATTTCCGGCCGCCATCCGGCCGCCCGTTCCCGGGATCAGAAGTTGTAACCCAGCGAAACGAAGAAGCTGCCGTTCTTGGCCTTGACCTCGTCGGCATCCTTCAGGATGTTCAGCAGGCCCAGGTCATACCCGAGGCTGACATTGTAATGCTTCCTGAATGTCACGTTGACACCGAAGCGCAGGCCCAGGTCGGAGCGTTTGAACATCGCTTCCTCCTCGGCGCCATCCCCCAGGTCGGTGGACTTGAACAGGTCGGCCTTCTCGCCCTTGAACTTCGCCTTGCCATGGATACCGAACCCATAGAAGACACCCGCCAGGGGCTGTATCGAAACGCTCCTGACGTTGAAATGCCAGCTGACCACGACGGGCACCTGCAAATAGAGCATATTGAACTTCACCTTCCCGGACAACTCCTCGTCGAACCCGAAGCCGAAATCGGCCACATTGACCGCTCCGCCGCGCCCCGTCAGATAAAGGCCCGTTTCCAGATAAAGCGGAAGCGCCCGCAGCAGCGGCTGCTGGTAGGCAAAGCCCACATTGTACGACGCACGCGAGTCGAACGAGAAGCTGTTACTGCCCGCGCTCAGGTCGATGCTGGTCACATTCAGTCCGGCGCGCACTCCTATCACGCGGCCCTGGCCGAATGCTGACATGCCGGCGGCAACGGCCAGCAAACAAAGAATAAATTTCTTCATAACTTTAAAATTGTACCCCGGTTCCCGTGAGGCGTTTAAGTTTGGATTGCCGGAATAGGGAACCGCCGCACCCGTTTCCATTCCGGAACGGGAAGCGGGTACCCCGCCATTGTTTCACCGGTTGTAAATATAGGCGCATTATGCGATATCCGGAAATAAAATCAATGAATTTCATCCCTTTTCACACGGAAACCGCATTTTACAGAACCGCATCCGCATCCGAGGCCGGAAAACCGGGATTTCGGAACGGCATGGTGCGCATAAGAAAAAGATACGGCTTATTTTTCCGACTTTTTTCTTCGTTATGTCTGATGGAATTTCTACCTTTGCCCGCACAACTCGCATCAAGAAAGGATGAAAGTATTTGAAAGTGTCAAGGAGCTCCGTGCAGAGCTGGACAAGGCGGAGCAGTCGGGAATCGGCTTCGTACCGACGATGGGCGCCCTGCATGCAGGACACCGCTCGCTCGTGGAGCGTGCCCGGCGGGAAAACAACACCGTCGTGGTGAGCGTCTTCGTAAACCCCACGCAGTTCAACGACAAAAACGACCTGAAGCATTACCCCCGCACGCCGGAGGCCGATGCCCGCCTGCTGGAAGAGGCCGGGGCGGATTTCGTGCTGATGCCCTCGGTCGAGGAGATATATCCCCAGCCCGACAGCAGGCAGTTCGATTTCGGACTGATCGACAAGGTGATGGAGGGCGCCACGCGCCCCGGCCATTTCAACGGCGTAGCGCAGGTCGTCAGCCGCCTGTTCGACATCGTGCGCCCCGCACGCGCCTATTTCGGGGAAAAGGATTTCCAGCAGATCGCCGTCATCAAGTCGATGGTGGCCCAGCTGGCGCTCCCCATCGAGATCGTCGAATGCGCGATCATCCGCGGCGAAGACGGGCTGGCCCTCTCGTCGCGCAACACGCTGCTCGACGCAGCGCACCGGGCCGCAGCGCCGCACATCTACGCCACGCTGCACGCCGCAGTGTCCAAATCGCAGGAGATGACACCTGCCCAGCTCAAGGCGTGGGTCACGGCCGAGGTGGAGCGCAACCCGTTGCTGAAGGTCATCTATTACCAGTCGGTCGACGCACGGACGATGCAGGAGGTCGCCACCTGGGACGACTCCCCCCGCATCCAGGGCTGCATCGCCGTACAGGCGGGAGATATTCGTTTAATCGACAACATCCGTATCCGATAATGAAATTCCAGATTGAAGTCATCAAATCCAAAATCCACCGCGTGACGGTCACACAGGCCGACCTGAATTACGTGGGGAGCATCACCATCGACGAGGCGCTGTTGGAAGCCGCCAACATCATCGAGGGCGAGAAAGTCCAGATCATGGACATCAACAACGGAGAGCGTTTCGAAACCTATGTCATCAAGGGCGAACGCGCAAGCGGCTGTATCTGCCTCAACGGCGCCGCCGCACGCAAAGTACAGGTGGGCGACGTCATCATCATCGCATCCTATGCGCTGATGGATTTCGAGGATGCCAAGCAGTTCAAACCCTGGGTCATCTTCCCCGACACGGCTACCAACCATCTGATCGGATAACGCATCCGGAACCGCCGGCCGGAAAGGCCGGAAAAGTAAAAAATCTCCCCTAAAGGGAGATTTTTTTGCTATAAATGTTTATATTTGTCGATGTTAACGGTCTTTTTTATCCCGGATATATGGACATCGCGCTTTCCGTACTTGCATTCCTGTTCACGATCGTCGGCATCATCGGCTGTATCGTCCCCGCCCTGCCGGGCGTGGTGCTCAGTTACGCAGGGCTTCTGTGCGCCTATTTCACCTCCTATTCGCATATGTCGGCATCGGCCCTATGGATATGGCTGGCCATCACCGTGGCCGTCAGTGTGGCCGATTATTTCCTGCCTGCGTGGATGACCCGCAGATTCGGCGGCTCGCGGGCGGGCGCCATCGGGGCCACGGTCGGCGTATTCGCCGGATTTTTCATCTTCCCGCCCATAGGCATCATCCTGGGGCCGTTCGTCGGCGCCGTGGCGGGGGAATTGCTCAACGACCGCGGGGACTTCCCGAAGGCGATCCTCGTGGGTTTCGGTTCCTTCCTCTCGTTCATCGTCGGCACGGGGCTCAAGGTCGTAGCCGCCGTCGGGATGCTCATACATGTCACGACCGACACATACCCCGCCGTGCGGAACTGGTTCGCAACTCTATTTTAACCCTTTCGATAATGAAAAAACTCTTACTCTTTGCGGTAGTCATCGCAGCGATGCTGGCCGCGGCTTGTTCCAAGTACAAGTACGAAACAGTGAAGGGCGACCCGTTGAACACCAAAATCTACACCCTGGACAACGGGCTGAAGGTCTACATGAGCGTCAACAAGGAGACGCCGCGTATCCAGACCTACATCGCCGTGAATGTGGGCGGCAAGAACGACCCGGCCGAGACCACCGGGCTGGCGCACTATTTCGAACATCTGATGTTCAAGGGCACGCAGCAGTTCGGCACATCGGATTTCGCAGCCGAGAAACCGATGCTCGACCAAATCGAAAACCTCTTCGAGGTTTACCGCAAGACGACCGACGAAGCCGAGCGCGCGGCGATCTACCACCGCATCGACTCGGTCAGCTACGAGGCTTCGAAGATCGCCATCCCCAACGAGTACGACAAACTGATGTCGGCCATAGGCGCCAACGGCACCAATGCCTTCACGTCGCAGGACATGACCGTATACGTCGAGGACATCCCTTCGAACGAGATCGACAACTGGGCCAAGATCCAGGCCGACCGTTTCAAGAACCCCGTGATCCGCGGCTTCCACACCGAGCTGGAGACCATCTACGAGGAGAAGAACATGTCGCTGACGCGCGACAGCCGCAAAGTCTGGGAGGCCATGGACGCCGCCCTGTTCCCCCACCATCCCTACGGCACGCAGACCGTACTGGGTACACAGGAACACCTGAAGAACCCCTCGATCACCAATGTCAAGAATTACCACAAGACCTACTACGTGCCCAACAACATGGCCGTCTGCGTATCGGGAGACTTCGATCCCGACGAAATGGTCGCCACGATCGAAAAATACTTCGGCGACATGCAGCCGAACCCCAACCTGCCGAAACTGCACTTCGAGCCCGAACAGCCGATCACGACTCCCGTAGTGAAGGAGGTATACGGGCTGGAAGCCGCCAATGTGATGCTGGGATGGCGCCTGCCGGGTGCGACCGACCCGTCGACCGACGTGGCGAACATCGTGGGCTCGGTACTTTATAACGGCCAGGCCGGACTGATCGACCTCGACCTCAACCAGCAGCAGAAGGTGCTTTCGGCATACGGCTACGCATCGTCGCAGCCCGATTACGGGACATTCCTGGTAGCAGGCCGCCCGAAGGCCGGGCAGTCGCTCGACGAAGTACGCGACATGCTGCTGTCCGAAGTGGCCAAGCTGCGCAACGGGGATTTCGACGAAAGCCTGATCGAGGCGACCATCAACAATTACAAGATGCAGATGATGCGTTCGTTCGAAGAGAACGAAAGCCGCGCGATGCTCTACGTCTACTCGTTCATCAACGGCGCCGACTGGGCCGACGAAGTGCAGCAGCTCGACCGCATGTCGAAAATCACCAAGCAGGACGTCGTGGACTGGGCCAACAAATACCTCGGCCCCGAAAGTTATGCCATCGTCTACAAGCGTGAAGGCAAAGACCCCAACGAGCAGAAGATCGCAGCCCCGAAGATCACGCCGATCGTGACCAACCGCGACTCGCAGAGCGAGTTCCTCACCGAGATACAGAACTCGAAGGTCGAGCCTATCGAGCCGGTATTCGTGGACTACAAGAAGGACATGTCGCAGTTCGAGGCGCAGAAGGGCGTCAACGTGCTGTATAAGAAAAACGAAACCAACGACATCTTCACGCTGATCTACGTATTCAACACGGGTACGGAGAACGACCCGGCACTCAACCTCGCCTTCGACTACCTGAGCTACCTCGGAACGGACAAGATGAGCGCCGAGCAGATCGCATCGGAGATGTACGCCATCGCCTGCTCGTTCGGCCTGAGCGCCGGAACCAACCAAAGCTGGATCGAGGTATCGGGCCTGAGCGAGAACATGGGCAAGGCGATGGAAATCGTCGAAGGGCTGATCGCCGGGGCGCAGCCCAACGAGGAGATCCTGCAAAACCTCAAGGGCGACATGATAAAGAGCCGCGCCGACGCCAAGCTCAACCAGAGCCGTTGCTTCGGGGCGCTCCAGCGCTACATGATCTACGGCAGCGATTTCATCCGCCGCACCACGCTCACCGACCCGGCATTGCAGGGGTTGACCTCGGAACAGTTGCTCGCAAAGATCGGCGACCTGATGGGCAAGCAGCACGAGGTGCTCTACTACGGCCCGCAGGACGAGGCCGAAGTGAAAGCCGCCCTGGCCGCGCACCACAAGGTGGCAGCCGACCTCCAGCCGCTGGAAAAAAAGTTCAGCACGCTGCAACCCACCGATGAAAACAAGGTCATGCTTGCCCAGTACGACGCCAAGCAGCTCTACTACATGCAGTATTCGAACCGCGGCGAGAAATTCGACCTCGCAGCCGACCCGCAGATCACCCTCTACAACGAGTATTTCGGCGGAGGCATGAACACCATCGTCTTCCAGGAGATGCGCGAAGCCCGCGGCCTGGCTTACTCGGCATGGGCCAACCTCGCCATCCCGACCAACGCCAAGGGCGACTATTACTACATGGCCTTCATCGCCACGCAGAACGACAAGATGCAGAAGGCCATCGAGGCATTCGACGAGATCATCAACAACATGCCCGAATCGGAAAAGGCGTTCAGCATCGCCAAGGAGGCCCTTATCTCGCGCCTGCGCACCGAGCGCACGGTGAAGGACGGCGTACTGTGGAGCTACATCCGCATGCGCGACCTCGGCCTGACGGAGCCGCGCGGAAAGCAAATCTTCGAGAAGGCGCAGCAGATGACGCTCGCCGATGTCAAGGCCGCACAGGAAAAGTGGGTGAAAGGACGCAAATACGTCTACGGCATTCTGGGCGACATCCAGGATCTCGACCTGAACTACCTCAAGACCCTCGGCCCGATCCAGACCGTGACACAGGAGGAGATTTTCGGGTACTAAACCGCCCCTGCTCCAGGATAACGAAAGCCGCCGGTTCCCCGGCGGCTTTTTCGTGCCCGCTCCCGGCCAAAGTACAAAACGGGCAGTCCGGCAAGCCGGCGGGAAATAAAACATCCTGAGCGGAAATGCCGCGAACGAAAACACCGGGAACACAAGCTGCCGGGAACGGAAAACGCCGGGAACGCAAGCCACTGGGAAAGGAAAACACCCCTGCCGAAGGTTTTTCCGACAGGGGTGGAATCGTAAAACAACAGGTCTTGACTTCCCGCCCGGCCAGAAACCGGACGGCCGCAGGAAACTTCCCGTTTCGCCGGGGACAGCCCCGAAGCCCACGGCAGCCTCCAGCCGTTAATAGCGGTAATGCTCGGCTTTGTAAGGGCCGTCGGGGTCTACGCCGATATAGTCGGCCTGTTTCCTGGTGAGGTGCGTGAGTTCCACGCCGAGGTTGTCCAGATGCAGGCGTGCCACCTCCTCGTCGAGGTGCTTGGGCAGGCGGTACACGCCCACTTCGAGGTTCTCCTGCCACAGCTCCATCTGCGCAAGGCACTGGTTGGTAAAGGAGTTCGACATCACGAACGAGGGGTGTCCCGTCGCACAACCGAGGTTCACCAGACGGCCTTCGGCCAGCACGAAGATCGAGTGTCCGTCGGGGAAGGTGAACTTGTCGACCTGCGGCTTGATATTGGTCTTGACGGCCCCCGATTTTTCGAGACGCGCCATCTGGATTTCATTGTCGAAGTGGCCGATGTTGCAAACGATCGCCTGGTCGCGCATCTTCTCCATGTGCTCCAGCGTGATGATGTCGCAGTTGCCCGTGCAGGTGACGTAAATATTGCCTTCGGGGAGTGCGCTCTCGACGGTCTTGACCTCGAAGCCTTCCATGGCGGCCTGCAGGGCGCAGATCGGGTCGATCTCGGTCACGATGACACGTGCGCCGTACGAACGCATCGAACGGGCACAGCCCTTGCCCACGTCGCCGTAGCCGCAGACCACGACCACCTTGCCGGCGATCATCACGTCCGTGGCGCGCTTGATGCCGTCGGCCAGCGACTCGCGGCAGCCGTAGAGGTTGTCGAACTTCGACTTGGTGCAAGAGTCGTTGACATTGATGGCCGGGACGAGCAGCTCGCCGGCCTCCTGCATCTGGTAGAGGCGGTGTACGCCCGTCGTGGTCTCCTCGCTCACACCCTTCCACTCGGCCACCGTGCGGTGCCATTTGTCCTTGTCTTCGGCAAGGATCGTCCTGAGCGTACCGAGTATCACCTCCTCCTCGTAGGACGAAGGCTCATAGTCGAGTGTCGAAGCATCGTTCTCGGCCTTGTACCCTTTGTGGATCAGCAGCGTGGCATCGCCGCCGTCGTCCACGATCAGCTGCGGGCCCTTGCCGCCGGGGAACGAGAGCGCCATGGCGGTGCACCACCAGTATTCGGGCAGGGTTTCGCCTTTCCAGGCGAAAACGGGAACCCCGGCCTCGGCGATGGCTGCGGCGGCATGATCCTGCGTCGAGAAGATGTTGCACGAGCACCAGCGCACGTCGGCGCCCAACTCGACGAGCGTCTCGATGAGCACGGCAGTTTGGATGGTCATGTGCAGCGACCCCATCACGCGCACGCCTTCCAGCGGCTTCTGCGGGCCGTATTTGCGGCGCACGGCCATCAGTCCCGGCATCTCGTGCTCGGCGATCTCAATCTCTTTACGCCCCCACTCGGCCAGCGACATGTCGGCCACCTTGTAGGGCATTGTCAAATCCAAATACATAGTATTATCTTTTAATTCCAATATATATTCCTTGTCCCTGGCGATCTGCGCCCGCAGCTCCCCGATCGTCGCGAAACGACGTTCGTCACGGATCTTACGCACCAGTTCCACGCGCAGCGTACGGCCGTAGAGCGAACCTCCGAACCCGAAGATATGGGTTTCCAGATGGCGGACGGCTCCGCCGACCGAAGGGTTGCTGCCCAGGTTGGACATCGCGTCGTAAAGCGTCCCGTCCACCTCCGCGCGGGAATAATAGACCCCGTCCGCGGCCGTCACGGAATCAGGCACGGCCATGTTTGCCGTCGGGAATCCCAACTCGCGCCCGAGCCGGCGTCCGTGTTCCACTACGCCCTCTATCGTCACCCCGGCCATCAGATTTTCTCGGTCAGTTTACGCACCAGCCGGAACTGCGAGAAGAACTCCTTGGCAAAGACACGCAGTACGGTATAGGAAGGGATTGCCAGCAGCATGCCGAGGATTCCGGCCATCGACCCGGCGATGAGGATTACAAGGAAGATTTCGAGCGGATGGGCCTTGACACGCTCGGAATAGAGCGTCGGCTGCACCACAAAATCGTCGATCCCCTTGAGGATCAGCAGCGAACCTGCGATTATAAAAGCAGTATGCCCCACGGTCATCCCCCCGATCGGGGTTACGATACCCACGAAGACGGAAACGATACCGCCGATCAGCGGCCCGGCATAGGGCACCACGTTCATCACGCCCATCACAAGGCCGATGAACGCAGCGTCAGCCGCCTTCATGCCGAAGGCCATCATCGTGAGCGACACGGCGACCATCAGCATCAGGCTTTCCGAGAGAATACCCGTGAAGTAGCGGGCCAGCAGCAGCGTGACGGAATCGAGTGCGCGGGTGATATTCTCGTGGTAACGCTCGGGGAACATGGCCGTCACCATGGCATAGAACAACCCTTCGTCCCGGAGGAAAAAGAAGGTGATGAACGTAATGGAGAAAATGGCGATAACCGACGAGAGCACCACGTTGACGATCGAGGAGAACACCGAATTGAGCGATTCGATGTCGATAATCTGCTTGAGCGCCGATGCGAGCGCCTCCGAGAGGGAGAACGTGCTTTCGGGCACGGCGAAGAACTCATGCAGGTATCCCTGTGCTTGGGCTATCGGCTCCTCGATGCTTTGCACGACGGCGGCGAAATCGAGGTTCGACAGCTGGTAAATCTTATTGAACACAAGCGGCACGAACAGCGAGCACAGCGTGGCCAGCACCACCCAGATGACGATCAGCGTCACCAGCGCAGCCAGCCAGCGGGGCACTTTCCAGCCCTTGATATGCAGCGCCGCGAGGCGTTTCACGAGCGGATTGCCCACGACGGCCAGCACGGCGGATATGAGTATGTATACGACGATCGAACTGAAATACCAGACCAGAAAGAGGACGGCCGCAGCTACGGCCGCGCCCGCGATGAACTTCAGGAAGGTCTGGGGAGTCGTTTTCATCCTTCGAAAGAGGGGTTAAATCTTATGCAGGCGTGCGATGGGGGTCTGCGAACCCACGACCGGATCGCCGATCTCGACCAGCAGTTCGCTGTCCTTGGGGATCAGGACGTCGACGCGCGAGCCGAATTTGATGAAGCCGCAGACGCTGTTCTGCTCCACGGGCTCACCGACTTTCATGTAGGAGATGATGCGGCGTGCAATCAGGCCCGCAATCTGGCGGAAAAGCACCTTCCGGCCGGAGGCCATCCTCACGACGGTCGTCGTGCGTTCGTTCTCGGTCGACGACTTGGGATGCCATGCCACCAGAAAACGCCCCGGATGGTATTTGAAATACTCGACCGTGCCCCCGACCGGCACCCAGTTCATATGGACATTGGTCACGGACATGAAGATCGAGATCTGCAACATCTCCTCCTTCAGGTATTCGGTTTCCTTCACGACCTCCGTCACGACCACGCGGCCGTCGCAGGGAGAGAAAACCAGGTCGGCATCGTGTATCCGCACACGGCGGGGTTCCCGGAAAAACGCGACGATAAAGAACCAAAACAACAGCAAAAGCACGGCGCTCACCCACAACAGCGAAATATTCGAATCGCTGACCAGCAGGTGATAGATCAGCCAAAATATAAATACACAGACGGCACCCGAGATACAGATAATCTTGTAGCCTTCCTTATTTATCCTCATAACTCTTTTTTAGGTTTGCAGTTACATCACAAAAAGCATATAGACGAATACGAACGGCGCCGAGAGCAGCATGGCGTCGAAACGATCGAGCACCCCGCCGTGGCCGGGGATCAGCCGCCCCGAATCCTTAACGCCGGCAGCCCGCTTGAACATCGACTCCACCAGGTCGCCCAGCACGCCCGAAACGGCGGCGACCAGTGCCAGACCGGCCCAAACCCACATATTCCCGTCCAGCATCCGTGCAGCCACGATGCCCATGACGACGGCACCGGCGATCCCGCCGAAGAACCCCTCCCAGGATTTCTTGGGCGAAAGGCGTTCGCAAAGGCGGTGGCGTCCGACGGACATCCCCACCAGGTAGGCGAAGACGTCGTTGGCCCAGATGATGAAGATATAGGCGACCATGATCCACGGGTTCCAGGTATCGCTGCCGACGATCGGGATATAGCACATCAGCGACAGGGGCAATGCCACGTAGCAGATTCCCATGATCGTCGTGCCGATCCCGGAGGCCGGGTTTTCACCCCTGCGGTAGAGTTCGCAGATGAACATGGCGGGCAGGAGCAGCAACAGGAACGCCAGCCCGCAGCCGAAGGCCTGCCGGGCGTCGCCGAGAATCTCGATGTCGTCCGAGACGAACGCTAAATTGAGCGCGAAAAGCACGATACCCGCAACAAGCCCTACGACTCTCTGCGGCGCATTGCCTTGTTTCCCGGCCAGCGTATAGAACTCGTACATGCCGCCCACGAGCAGCGCCGCGAGCAACGCGCCGAAGCTCCACTGCGACCAGACGATCGCCCCCAGTACCACCGCTGCCAGGACAAGGCCGCTCAGCGTGCGTACCACGAGGTTTTTCATAGTTTCATTCATCAGTTAATGCGGGTTAGGTGTCTTATTCCTGTCTCTTATACACATCTGACGCTG
>ERZ652152.920-NODE-920-length-9936-cov-5.6975_pt1 | contig 9936 bp, 6 predicted proteins | sample MGYA00514757_ERZ652152 | MGnify/ENA metagenome assembly ERZ652152
CCCTAGAGTTCGTCGGCAGCGTCAGATGTGTATAAGAGACAGGTCCTCATTCGCCTCAAATGTCTTTTCTTCTCCCTCTTCATTTGCGAGAATCACAAGACATTTTTCTTTTTCTCCCGGCTGCCGCTCTTCGCAGCCGTATTCTCCATCAAAAATCTGTTTTAGTTTCCACATGATCTATGCTCCTTACTGGGATTCGGAAATACATTCCTGTTCCAGCTTTATTCCTTTTTGTAACATATAAGTGATGAGTTTTCTCTCTTCGTCCGGCAGTTCCATTTTTTCTAACTGCATCAACCGCTTTTTGTCATTCTCTGTCAATGGTTTCGCATAATCCTCATACTTTTTCAATGTTTCAATGTCCATTTGAAACATTTGAAATGGGATCCCTGTTTTTCTTTTCAAGTGTTCTAAAATATAAAATCCGCCTGCATCCAAATCTCCAAAATGATAATATTGTGCATCCGGCAATTTCTGATAAATCTGCATCAGCAGATTTCGTCTGCTGTGGTTATGATAACCGCCAAGATAGATCACCAGACTGTGTTCCTGTTTAAAACGGTAAAAAGAAGTCAGATTTTCAATTGTGAATACTTTATCAATCGTCTGATCCGGACAGATATCCGGTACATCCTCCTCACTCCCCACCGCAACAGCAATCCCTTCCGGGAAAGCACTGATATCTGCAGCCTGCTTTCCGGCGCTGTAAATCTGTACGTTTCCCTTCATATACACATAGCCCGGTGTTTTATAAATCTGATACTCCGCAAGAATTTCTTCATTTTCAAATCCTGTCAGTTCTTCATTTTCCTCCCGGAATATTTTACAGATTTTTGGGATCAGTGTCTCGAATACTTTGCTGTCATGAAAATGTTCTATGGAAAATTCCCTGATATAACATTCTTTCCTATTCTGCTCTACTTTATCTAAGGTGTCGATCAGTTGTTCTGTTTTCCTGTGATCCATGATATCGAGATATTCTTTTACTGACTGTTCTCTTTCCAGCCGCATTATCATGTGGGACAAAAAGCTTCTTGTTATCTCACCCTGCGTTTTCTGATAAAACTGCTCCAAAATCTGTTTTGTACGTGCCTCGGCTTCCCTCTTCGGCTTCCTGCCAAGCTTCTCATATGCCTCTTCCACATGATCCTCACAGAGTACAAGCTTCTCGATAATATATCCGGGCTTCTGGTTTTTCCATGCGATCGCGACCAGTCCCTCACGCTCCATCTGTTCTGCGGCTGCGTGAATGGTTTCTATCTCAAGCGAGCTCTCATCGAAATACTTTGGCATCGTCTTCTTATTGAACGGAAATGCAATATGGATCGCTCTCTGGTTTTCTCCTCTGGAAAGCTTACTGTTTTCGTATTTATCCAGAAGATAATTCAATATCTTATTTTCGACCGGATGCATAACGATACTCCTCCACGAAGCTTACTTTATCGTCTGTCAGTACTAATAATGTCTCCTGCATTTTCGGACCGATATACTGGATTTTATCCGGCGGCGCTGCGATCACGATCTGAAGCGGCAGTCTGTTCATAAACTCAAGAACAGCCCCGATCCTCTCATCATCCATATTGTTAAATGCCTCATCAAACATCACCAGCCCGATTGCCTCTCCACCGATATTATTATTGTATAACTGGACAAATGATGCGGCTACCGTCACATAGAACGGGGTCTGTGTCTCGCCTCCGCTCTTTTCTTCACAAACCTTAGAGTAAAGAGAATAGCTGCCATCCTCATGTGTGATCTTAATATCATAATCCATATAGGTGCGGTAATCCGTAAATTCATCTAATGCCTTGATCCCATTGTCCTGATCCAGTGCAAGCTTTGAAAATAGTTCATCAATGACTTCCTTATGATTCTCATGAAACAGACCGCTGAAAATGGACTCTCCCTGCACTACATTGAAATCATCCATGATCATGTCGTAATATTTTCCATAGCTTTTACTTGGCAAATATAAAAATTCATATCTTTCATTACTGAAAGTGATATCTTTCAATGCCTTATTGAGTTCCTTAAACTCTCCCTGTGCCTGCTTCATATTTTCCTGAAGTTTTGATAAAAACTGTTCCCGGAATTCTTCCTCTGCCGATAATTTTGCTTTTCTTACTTTTTCCTCATAATTCAGAAGCTCGGAGTTCACCAGTCTCTCCTGGACTGCCGCATATTCCGGATATGCTTCTAACGTAGCCGGTGCGCCAAAATCAAATGCCGTTTTGTAATCGTACATCGCACTTGTCATTTTCTTATCCGCATTCTCTTTTGTTGTATTATTCGCCTTACGTCTCCGGTCAAAATTCTGCCGGAACTGCTCTAATGTCTTATCACCGGTCTGTTTTTCGTATTCTTTCTTCCAGAGCACGATCTCGTTTTCTGCTTTCTGGGCAATGTCTGTGATCAGTTCATTCTTGTGTATGCACTCATCCTCGCACTCCACAAGCCTGTCTTTTGCATTGCTTATTTTCAGTTCGCAGGCTCCGCTTTCCCTGTCACTTTTGGAAATGTGGCTTTTCAGTTCCTCACACTCTTTCCGCATTTCATCCGCACGGATCTGCTTTTCGATCATGGTCGTATTCTGCTGCAGATTACGGATCTCCGTCTCACATTTTTCAATCTCAAGTCCTGTCCTTTTCAGTTCTGATACAATTGTAATCCTATACTTCACATCTGTATCATCATCCCACTCGAGCCATTGCAGCGTCACTTCCATATGTGTCATACGGTCTTTGCATTCTATTTTCTGCCGGTTTAAATCCTCCTTTTTCTGCAGTGCCTGCTCATACTGGACTTTGAATGCATTCTTGCCGATAAATGGAGTTGTATAGATTTCCGGTCTGATCGCAGATGCGACATGATTCTGATAGCGCATGCAATTTGGTGTGATAGAAACCGGATACTGTTTTAATTCATCCACTCTCTTACACATATGTACCTTACCAAGAACCATATTCACATACCGCTTCGCATAAATACTCTTCGACTCCACAACTGTTGCCAGACTTCCTGCCGGTGCAATGTCATATTCCTCGAGTTTGCCGGAATTGATCAGTCCCACACCGTATGCTTTCTTTTCTCTTCTCAATCTTTCGTAAATACCAAGGGCAATGTCAAAATTTTCCGGTTCCACCAACACATAAAATCGCTGTGTATTCAGATAGCCCTCCACTGCATTTCTCCATGTCTCATCCGTGATTTCTAACATTTCACACAAAATCCTCGGCTTTGCCGTCCTTCCGATCTTGAGCAATTCCTGCTCCACACGCGACATCAGAAGCTCGACTGCCGAGGGATAGGAAAACCGGTGCTGTTTCAGATTACTGATCCGCTGCTCTGTCTCCTGCAGGTCTGCTGCGATCTCATTCAGCCGGCTTTGGATCTCTAAATTTTTCCTCTGCAGTTTTGTACTCATATGCTTCTTGTAAGCGATCGCCCGGTCAATCAGTTCCTGTGCACTAACAACGTCCTCCGTATCCTTCAGCCGGTGCAGCAGCTCATCATACTGCTTCATGCATTCATCCACATCCGGTATTTCAAGCAGTCTTTTTACTTTCTGTCCTGCTTTTTTTCCGCTCTCTAACAGTCTTTTCTTTTCCTGATATTGTATTTCTTCTTTTTCCTGTAATTCTTTCAGATATTTTTTCTGCTTTTCCAACGTCTGGAAATCTGAGTTGGCGTTCAGTTCCGCTAAAAGCAGTGTGCGGACTTCCTCCTTATTCTCCAGTTCCTTTTTCATGCTGCTGCACTTTGCATTCAGCTGTTCCAGACGGTAACTTTCGCGCCTGATCTCATCCTGCAGAACGCTGATCTGTTCTTTGGTCAGATCCAGATCCGACTGTGCCATAAAATATTCATACATCCGGTCAGATTGTATACAATCCACCACTGCTTTGTGGTGGCATTCGATCTCTGACAGTTTTTCAATTCTGTTTTTCACACCCTCCAGCGTTTTTTCCAGCTCCTGATAGCTTCTTACATTTTCGCGCAGATTGTCAATATTGACTTCTTTTTCATCCAGCACATAGGAATAGACAAAGTCCTTGATATCATCAATTGGTTTAAACGCCAGCGCCTTTGGGATCAGCTGGAAGAACTTATCCTCGATTCTTCCAAAACGCTGTTTGATCATTTTTTTGCCTTCTGCGTTCGTCTTTGCAAATAATTTGATGTTTTTATTGTTAAACGACCTGAATTCTGTGATGGTCCGTGGTCTGTTTCCGATCTTAAACATCTCATCCTCTAACATCACATTGTCCATGAGATAACGCACGACTGTCTCCTGCCCTTCAGTTGCCGAATCGATCACTGCCCCGATGACAAAATACTTTTCCTTGCTCTCCTCATAAAATTCCAATGCGACATGCGCACTGATTTCTCCGGTTCTCTCATAAGGATGATTTTCACGTCCGGTCTTACACCGGATATAACCGGTCAGCTTTCTCTTGCCGTTCTCATGGGCAGCCTTATTAAAATGATTTGTGGAGCAGGTCACAACAAATTGGATTGCATCTAAAAGTGTGGATTTTCCAGCTCCATTTTCGCCGGAAATCAGAGTTGAGTCCCCAAAATCTATCGTAACATCCGAGAAACGATGCCAATTAATCAGTTTCAGTCTGGTCAGCTTCTTCATCTTTTAATTTTCCTTTCCTATAACTGTCAACTTTTTCATAGACACTTTTGATGTCCTCAACCCGCACTGCCATCAGGATGGAATTATAGATCAAAACTCTGGACTCCTCATTTTTCAGATCCGATTCCAGCAGCTCGATCAGCTGATATCTCCGGAAAAGACGAAGCGCATTTCCCATCGTTGTCTTATCGATCATTTTGTCACGGATCTTCAGGCTTAAGAACTTGTCCTGAATATCGCCCAGATTCACAATGACTTCATCGCTCTCTGACAATTCTCTTTTTTTCTCATCAAACAAAATGCGTAATATCAGCAAAATAACGGACTCATATAATTTTAAATTCTGCCGGTTTGTGTTCAGGGCATTCGTGAGCTGAACAACGCCGTATTCTTCGTTTATTTCTAATCTGTAGCCGAGTACTCCAAGTAATTCTTCAAACTTTTCTTTGTACTTTTGTATAAAATAGAAGTCACTTCTTGTTGCCTGATTCTGCCTGCATATAAAACAAACATTGATCAGTTTATTACATATTCTGCGGAATTCATCCTGATCCTTCTGCAGCATGCCATTTAATAAATCCATTCTGCTCTCCCTCTGCTATACGCTGTCAGCGTTTTATGATCGTAAAATCCGGGAAATCAAACTCTCCACTGATTTTATTCGCACCTTCTGCCTTTTCAATCCGATATCGCATCTTTTTTCTGGAACCATACAGTCTGACATAGATCAGCCTGATAAAATCATCCATTGTTTCCATCGGAAGCTCAGACGCATAGATTTTTTCCCTGTCTCCTAATTGTTCTTCTACAAACCGCTCTATCCGTTCCGGGCTTAAAATGCGCTGCATCTTTTCGGTCATCTTCCGAAGCTTTTCCTGCCGGAGTTCCACATCCGGCATTACTTCTGTCAGTTCCTGCGGATGAAACTCTTTCTTTCCCTCGATCGGGCTGTAAAACGATTTCTCATCAATAAAACTGCTTCCAAACAGCCTCACCAGATTGTCCAGATACTCGATCTCATAAATCCCATTCAGATCCAGCTGGCTCTGTTCCATCTGCTCTCCAATGTATAAAAGGATTTCTTTCATCTGTCCTCTGACATCTTCCGTCCCTGCCAGCAGAAACTTTGCACGGTTTACCGCCGCCCTCTGGTATTGTGTGTTTTTCCGGTTGATCTCTGCCAGAATATCATCCATATTCCGGAACGCTTCCACAATCTCATGCAATGTCTGATATACCAGTTCTTCTGCCTGCCCGACCGGTATCTCCCGGATCGCTGCCAACTCTTCCGACGTCTTTGCGATATAACGTGAGCTATGCCCATTTGCTTCCAGCCGCTCTATGATCTCCGGCCGGAACTTTGACACATTGTCTGAAGTCAGTAATCTGTGGTAAGCTTTATCTACAATATTCGTAATATAATCATTAAACAGCGCATTCATAATCTCCGCTACGGTCTTATGCTTTGTCAGTTCATCAATGTAATGCTTGATATTCGAATTGAGGTTCTTTAGTCCTGTGATCAGCATATCCGTATTATCCCGGATCTGCTGTAACACAACAGCCGGATGATCCGTATTGGTCCGCACAAGACTGTAAATGGTATAAATATAGCCCTGATATTCCACCTTTCGTCCGTCTGAAATCTCAAGAAGCGTTTTCATGACTTTTACGGCATAATCATAAAAATTGACTCTCTGCACATAACTCTTATCCGTCTCAACCTCAAGCCAGCCGTACTTCTCCAATAAGCGCAGCATCTCATTTGCCTTTTTTCTGGAATCCATGCCATTTATGTCATCTTCCTCAAATTCCGCTGCCTGATTCTGTTCAAAATAAAACTGTAATTCATCCACAAGGATTTCTCTCTCGATCCCAAAGGAAAGCTGTGCACTCATTGCCTGAAACAACCGGCACAGACAGTCCCAATATACAAGTCTGTTCGGCGATGCCAGCGGTGTGAAAAATTCTTTTGGAATAATACCAAATAATGGATTGGTCTGCTGTGCCTGTGCGTCATCCATATCTGAAACTCCTGTCCTTCCCTCTATTATGCCATGGTGATCCGCTCAATTTTGCAGGAATGTTTTTTATAATCGTCCTTCTTTAACTCTTTGCTCTCATAATTGATCCCAACAAGTATCACTTCGCCCCTGTAATCCTTCAGGCTTTCGACATACTGTTTTCTTTTGATCTGTGTGATCGCTGCTTCCGCTGTCTGATTCCATTTCAGCTCTACAACGATTGCCGGTGTCTGTGTCGTTTTTCTTGGAACAAACACCATATCTGCAAATCCTTTTCCTCCGGCAAGTTCCCGGTATACTACATAATTCTTCTTCGCTGAATAATACGCAAGTGCGATCACACATGCCAATGAATTTTCATCATTATAGGCAAGTATGGATGTATTCTCCTGATGTGCATTCTCTATCATCCGGGCAACCGTTTCTTCCTCACCGCGGATTGTGGCTGCAAGCAGCTCTTCGGATTTCCGGATTGCGTCCATAACCGGTTCCCAGCCACCATCTTCAATACAATTAATAAATTCCTTCTGTACTTCCTGATTCGGGATATGAACGGTACATGTATCAAAATCATAAGTCAGATATCCCAGATGTACCAGAAGTGTCAAGACATCATCTGCACTTGCAAATGTAGTCATATCATTCTGAAATTTATCTGGATTTATCTCAATAGAACTTCCCGCAATCAGTCTCGTTACAAGTTCTTTCAAATTATACATATCCATCTGGATATACTTTTTTAATGCCTCATAAGTCTCTGTTTTGGTCCAATAGCTGTCAAAATCATGTCCTGAAAGTGACATTACGACTGATCTCGGATTATAAATCTGTATCCCTTTTAAATCATAACCGTCATACCACTGTTTCATTTTATCATATGACATGTCATACTGCGGGCACAATTCCTGCACTTCCTGCTCCGTAAATCCTGTAAATTCTGCCAGCTCACGCTGATTGGTCATGGAATATTCATCAAACATATTAAGGGCAGAATGTTCTCCATATTTTTTAATCGGAAGGATTCCGGTCATATAAGCCAAAATGCAATAAGGCTGGTTCTTTAACAAATCTCTCAGGAAATTCAGATACAATTTTTGTGCTTCTGTATCTTCCCCTTTTACACGGAAAATGCAATCCCACTCATCAATAATAAAAACAAAAAAGCTGTGTGTCTGTGCATAAATCTCTTCTATCACAGACACTAAGTCTTCTTCGTAGTACGTCACATCTGCAAATTCCCGCTTCAATTCGCGTGTTACTTTTCGTGAAAGCAATTCCAACATCTCATGTATTGTCTCTGTCCGCCCCAAAAACTGCTGGATGTTTAAATGAATGACATTATATTTATTTAAATGTTCTTTAAAACTGCTGTCATCTGCTATTTTAAAATTTTCAAACAATTCCTTCGAATCGCAGCCTTTGCTGTAATATGCCACCAGCATATTGGCTGCCATTGATTTTCCAAAACGCCGTGGTCTGCTGACACAGATGTTTTTATGTTCACCAAAAAGTTGTGAATTTGTAAATTTAATCATCTCAGTTTTATCAACATATATTTTAGAATGAATCGCTGCATTTCGAAATTCTTCATTCCCCGGATTCAAATAAAGTCCCATTTTGACCTCCTTTGCTGTGACGATCAGTCCACGATCAACACGGTCTTTCCTTCAAATGCAAAACCGTACTCTTTAATCTGGTTTACTGTAATTCCTTTCATTTTCAGTTCTTCGCTGTATTTTCTTTCCCGGATCTGTGTGATCGCAGACTGCGCTGTCTCTTCCAGACTTTTTTCTTTTCTTGTGCTGCGCACTTTAAATTCCAGAATCACTGCGTTATCCTTTCCCGGATTCTTTGGTTCAAGCATGACATCATATCTTCCAAAACCACTTTCCCGGTTCGATTTCAGATAATATCTGTCCTGCAGATCAACAAGCAATCCTAACACAAATCCATGATAAAACCGTTCCGGTTCTGCTCCCGATGCTCTGTCTCCGGTATCAAAATAACTGAATGTCTGCAAGGCCACCCGGTTCATATATTCATTCATCGCATCCACATCACCGGCAAACATTGCTTTAATAAAGTCGTTGTAATCCGGTCTCGCCATTGCGAACCAGTCATGAATCATTCGATGGAACATCAGCTTCACTTCCAGATTCGTAAGTGCCAGCTGATACTTTGGCTCAGTTCCCTCCGGGATATCCTTATACTTTTCATAAGAGAGGACTTTTAAGTAACCACTTGCCAGCAGAAGACTCCACACTGCCTGTTCATTACCGTTGAGCTGATCATAAACAATCTGTTCATCAATTTCTGACCATATACACTCTCCGCAAAGCAGCTTTTCGAATTTACTTTTGATATTGCGGTTTCCCTCACGGACTAATTTTGCCACCAGACTGTTTGCGCTTGTATTTGCCCAATATGTTGTGTACTGCTGTGAATCAAGATAATTTAAAATTGACCACGGATTATAAATATCTTTATATTCTCCGAAAATAAAACCATCATACCATCTTTTCACTTCGCTCTTTTCACTGTCTAATCCGCACTTTCCCAATGCTTCAAAGACCTCTGGCTCTGTGAAACCAAATGTTGTGGCATATTCATCAGATGTCGTTGTAACTACTTTCAGATTATTCAAATCGGAAAAAATAGACTCCTTACTCACCCGTGTGATGCCTGTCATAATGCCACGTTCCAATGCCGGATTTGTCTTGAAAGTTGAATTAAAAAGACTTCTTGTAAATGTCACCAGTTCGTCCCAGTAACCATCTACAAAAGCTTCCTGCATTGGAGTATCATATTCATCCAATAAAATGATCACTTTTTTCCCATAATATTTATATAAAAATCCTGATAAATAGTTTAATGACAGCGTAGCATCTACATAGTCCATATGATTCATGATTTTCTTATACAGATTCACTTCTTCCTTAATCAAAGCATTGCTCTCTGTTATAAAATCAAATTTGAAATATAATTGTGCAATAAGGTCGCAGATTTTCTTTTGTGTCAATTCATAGGTTGGTTCTTTTATATTTGCAAATGAAAGACTAATGACCGGATACGTTCCCTGCAAATTGCGGTATTTCTCGTCATTCCAGATTTCCAGCTCCTCAAACAGATCAGATCGTCCCGCATATTCCATTGAGAAAAACTGCTCCGTCATGCTCATGGTCAACGTCTTTCCAAAACGTCTTGGTCTCGTGATCAGTGTAACACTGTCACCACTCTGTCTCTTATACACATCTGACGCTGCCGACGAAC
>ERZ652152.938-NODE-938-length-9730-cov-5.22078_pt1 | contig 9730 bp, 8 predicted proteins | sample MGYA00514757_ERZ652152 | MGnify/ENA metagenome assembly ERZ652152
TGACATATTCACTTGCATCAAAGTCTGTTGTAGCTGCCGGTGCTTCCTCTGCTGTTGTGTCTGCTGCTGCATCTGTAGAAGCATCTGCTGTGGTATCTGCGGATGTACTGGTGTCTGCTGTATTATCAGAACCACATCCTGCGATCATGCTGACTGCTAACATTCCTGTTACGAATAAACTGATTACTTTCTTTTTCATTTTGATTTTCCTCCAAATCTTTATGGGATCTTGCGTTTCCCATCTTTGTTTTTTTGTCTCTGTCTCATTGACAATGACTACTTTAAAGCCAGCGTGTAAAATCTAAATATCTCCCTTTGTAAAACGTCTGTAAAATGATGGTAAACCATTTTGATCCTCCTCTGTCCTGCGTTGCACCTGAAAGAAAACGAATCCGACCACAAACATGGCTGCGATCACTACCACTCCTGCTTTGGAAGTATCAAAAATCTGTGTGCTGATTCCCATTAACATAGTTCCCATAAAAGATGCACCCTTTCCGAATATATCAAAGATTCCGAAATACTCAGACGATTTTTCCTTTGGGATGATCTTTGCATAGTAGGAACGGGACAGCGCCTGGATTGCACCCTGAAATACCCCTACAAAAGTTGCCATCATCCAAAACTTCCATGCTGCGTCTAACTGCAGGGCGTAAACTGCGACTGCAAAATATGCAATGATGCAGACAGAAATTAGTTTTCCTGTCTCAAATTTCTGTGTCATTTTTCCGAAAAGAATCGCACATGGGAATGCCACAACCTGCGTCAGAAGCAATGCCAGCAGCAGATTAGCGTCACTGATCCCAACGTCTTTTCCGTAAGAAGTTGCCATCTCGATAATCGTGTATACACCATCTATATAGAAGAAAAATGCGAGCAGAAAGAGGGCAACTTTTTTGTTATCTTTCAATTCCGCCACGCTTCTTCCAAGTCTGGCAAAAGACTCCTTTACCATGGAGCCTTGATTTTCCACATAATATTTCTGTTCGTAATTTTTTAAGAGTGGGATTGTCACAAGCCCCCACCATGCTGCATTTAAGAAAAATGCGGCTGTCATGGCTGCCGGTGTGCTGATGCCAACTTTATCACCGCCTAACACCAGCAATAAACTAATGACAAATGGTACGCAGCTTCCGATATAGCCCCACGCATACCCATGGGACGATACCTCATCCATGCGTTCGTCGGTGGTTACATCGACCATCATGGAATCATAAAAAATCAGGCTGCCCGAAAATCCTACTTTCGCGATCACAAAAATAATCAAGAACATAAGCCACGTCTTCGGAATGGATAACGCTGCACATCCAAGAACACCTATCATCATGAAAAATGTAAATAACGGCTTTTTATGGTTTTTGTTGTCTGCGACTGCGCCGAGGATCGGTCCTAAAATTGCAACAATGATCGTAGAGATTGAGATCGCATAGCTGAGATATGCAGTAGAATCCGATGCGGAAACGCCCATATTCTGTGCCATGTTTTTAAAATAAATCGGAATGATCGTGGACACTAACAGCGTAAATGCAGAGTTTCCCACATCATACAGTACCCAGTATTTTTCGAGTTTCGTCAGTTTTTGTTTCATATTCGTTTTCCTCATTCATTCTTTCCTGTGCCGTATACACATGATTTAAAAATAAAAATATTTGTCTATAGTAACTGTCACGCACCGCCTCGCCTGCGTTAAAGATTTCATGTTTGGAATCCTTCATTCTTACCAGCTGTGCGGTCTTGGCTTTTTTAGCAAATTTTTCAATGCCACAATTGTCAACCATGTCGTCTTTTTCCGCTTCAAAGATTATAAGCGGAATTTTTATACTGTTAATGTTTTTTCTTTTCCGCAGCTTGCGGGTTACTTTAAATCCTGCTTTTACCCAGGCATAGGTTCCACCGTAAGTCTGGTAATTGATATTCCGCAGACGCATATTGTAGATATACATGTATCGTTCTCTGGAAACGCAGCTGCTTGTTTCAAAGGATGGTTTGTCTGAAAAACCACTCTGTCCGGCAGCATATTTCGTTCCCTTTCCGATCGCGCAGAAAAAATCTGCGGTAACTTTTGCGAGCCACTTCGGATATTTTCCAGTATTCATTCCAAGCATTGGTGCTGAAAGGATTGCCGCATCGAAGGTCAGTGGGAACTCTTCGAGATACCGCACCCCAATGGCTCCACCCATGGAATGACAGAATAAGATTTTTCGTTTTTCTGTGGGTTCTACCACATTTTTCACAAAAAAATGCAGATCCTGCACATATTGCTCATAATCCTCGATATGAACTTTTTCACCATCCACAACAATCCGGTCGGAATATCCGTGACCCCTGTGCTCCGGGACATAGACAGAATATCCGTTTTGCAGGAAATAATAGATCACTTCCCTATATTTCTCTGCAAACTCACAGAATCCGTGGCTGATGACAATTCCGGCTTTCGCCTGTGGAATCCGGTATGTGCGGTAATAAATTGCAGTCTTATCGTAGCTTTCTATGTAGCCGTCTTTTTCATAGCTTCTCAGATATGGTTCCACATCACGCTTCATGGTTCGCTGATAATTCGCTTCTTCTGGTATCATGATGTTCTCTGCTCTTTTTTCTATCATAGGTATCTCTCACTGTCTCAACTCTGAAGGATTCTTTGAACCAATTCAGGCTGCAGTTCTCCAAAACGGTATTCGTCCCTGATTTTCTTTGCTATATCCGGGTAGTTTGTGATCAACGCATCCACGCCTGCCTCACACAGCATTCTCATATGTTTTTCTTCATTGATCGTCCATACATGAAGCAGTCTTTTCCGCTCTCTACAACGCTCTAAAAATCCCGGATAAAAAACGTTATATCCGGCCGGGTGAAGTGCGTCTGCCTTTACAACATCACATGCATAATCCACTGCATCAATGATTCCATCTTCATAGAGCATGCCCGTCTTAGCCTGCGGGTCTAACTCTTTGATTTTCCGGATCGTATAATGATTAAACGAAGAATAAATGACACGCTCCTTCATTCCAAGACGCTCTGTAAGCTCCAGTACCCGCTCTTCAATCCCCGGATAGAAAACAATTCCTGTTTTGATTTCCACATTAATGGTGAGATTTGTCGGTTTTATCAACAAATATACCTGCTCAAGTGTTGGTATCTCTTCCTTTGTATATTCCAGATGCGTTTTGTTAAAATTAAATTTTTTCAGTTCTTCATAGGTGTAATCTTTTACCCAGCCTTTTCCATTGCTGACACGATCGATCGTCTCATCATGGATGACAACGAGCTCACCGTCTTTTGTCATCTGCACGTCAAGTTCGATTCCATCTGCTCCCATCTCAACTGCTTTCCGGAATGCATCTAATGTATTTTCCGGAGCATAACCGCTGGCTCCGCGGTGTGCCCATACCTTTGTCTTTTCCTGATCCATTTTTACTCCTCTTTTCTATCTCTGTTCTGGTCTGCTAATACCGTTTCATTTTATGTATGTCTGCCGTTTGGAATTACCGGATACTCTCACATTTTCTGTATCTTCTTGCGAAGCTCCTGCATCTTCTGATCCACACCTGCGATCACGTCTGCATATTCCCTCGTCGCTTTTTCAACCGCTTCTAACTTTCCGGCATCCTTTTTGTAACACATCTGAGAATCTAACTCTGCCCAGTAGTCCATGGCGACTGAACGGATCTGTATCTCAACTCTCACTGCGGTTGTCTTATCCAGATAAGTTACCGGCACTTCCACGATCAGATGAAGGCTTTGATAGCCGCTTTTTTTCGGCTTCCTGATATAATTTTTTTCTTTGACAATGGTAAAGTCTTTCTGTCTGCGCACTGCGTCCGCAATCTGATAAATATCGTCCGCAAAATAACACACCACACGGACTCCGGCAATATCATTTAAAGTATTGACTGCTGTTTCGAAAGTGACTTCACGTTCCTTTCTTTCCAGCTTTTTCACAATGCTCTCGGCAGTTTTAATTCTGCTACACAAATTTCTGATTAATGGGCGTTCATTTTTCTCGGTCAGATCTGCATCAATCATGCGAAGTCTTGTTAACATCACATCAATTGCATACTGATACCGCGCCTGCACCATCGGCGCTTCCAATTTTACTTTTATCTTATTTGTTTCCATACATAAAAAAATAAGGCAGCTATGTAAAATCCATAGCCACCTTACGTGTGTTTTGTGTAAAATTTATTTTTTGTTCCTCTACATTAATCTCTCTTCACTGCCGCTTTGATCAGATGTGCCGTTCCTTTGATACGGTGTCCGTTCGCCATCTCCGTTAAGGCTCTCGCCATCTCCATTGTGACAAATCCACCCGTCATTTTTGCATATCCACGGATTGGCATGTTGTAGTTGAACAGAACATTCAGGTTTGGTTTTCCCTGCCACTCGCTGATCTTAAGAAGTAATTTCAATACTCCGTAGAACAGTTTGCCAAAGATACCTTTTCCGTAATAAAGCTGGCATACTGCATCGTTCATCTGGATCTCACCGCTCCAGCTTCCATCCGGGATTTCTCTTCCGTAAAGTTCTCTGTACTCGATGTCATCCACGTTCTCAATCTTACCGCTGAAATATTCCGGTAAAATCTCTTTGCTATAGCCGCCTTCTGCTACAGTTCCTGCAACATCTAAGCTGCCTACTAATACCATAGTATCTGCATCGGTTCCTACCATGATCTGATAGTTACCGGATTCTACTTCCCATGTATTGGTTCTTGTGTCATAGAAACGGAAGGTCTTGTCATCAAATGCGATATGTACGGACTTTTCCTCTCCCGGAGCTAATGTCACTCTCGCAAAACCTTTTAACTCACGGACCGGACGGAAAATTGTCTCGGACTGTTTTCCGACATAAAGCTGCGCAATTTCTGTTCCTTCCACATCTCCGGTGTTTTTGATCGTGAAGGTCACACCGTCTTTGTCAACGGAGAAATTGCTGTATGCAAAAGTTGTATAACTCAATCCATAACCAAATGGGAAACGGACTTTTTTGCCGACCGTTGTATAATAACGATATCCCACATAGAGAGCCTCGCGGTACTCGCTGCTGCGCTCCTTGCTTGGATAGTAGTGGAATGCAGGAGTATCTTCATAGTGAAGTGGATAAGTCTCATTTAATTTTCCGGATGGGCATACCTTTCCGGTGAGGACGTTCATCATTGCAGATGCACCTGCCTGACCACCTAAATATCCGTGAACGATACCTTTTACATAGTCAAACCACGGCATCTCAATGGAAGAACCTGCGGAGAGAACTACCACTACATTGGAGTTTACTGCTGTGATCTCATCGATCAGTTCGTTCTGTGCCTGTGGCATATGCATATGGGTACGGTCAAGTCCTTCGGACTCGCTGATCTCATCTAATCCTGCAAAAACAAGAACAACGTCTGCATTCTTTGCTGCTTCCACTGCTGATTTTGCAAGTGCTGCATTCGGTTTGCGATTGCGGATATATCCCTGTTCATAAGCGGTCATTACAAGTCCGCTGTCCCCAATCACATCTAAGATGGATTCCGGCTGTCTGGTCGGATTTACAAGGGAAGAACCTGCACCCTGATAACGTGGAGTCTTTGCAAAATCACCGATCACTGCTACTTTTGTTCCCGGTTTTAATGGCAGGATGTTGTTACTGTTTTTCAGTAAAACAACACTTTCTTCGGCTGCTTTTCTTGCTAATGCATGGTGTCCTTCAACATCAAATTTTTTGCCTTTTCCATCAACAGTTGCCTGATGGGTTGCAAAAACAACATTTAACAGCTCATCTAAACGCTGATCCAATACTTCTTCCGGTAATGTGCCGTCTTTTACCGCGCGGACAATATCACGCATACCAGATTTTCCGGTCCCCGGCATCTCAAGATGGCTTCCGTTCATAACGCCGAGTGCATGGTCGTTGCTTCCGCCCCAGTCCGATACGACATAGCCATCAAATCCCCACTCATCGACTAAGATTTCCTGTAGCATATGACGATTCTCATTTGCATAGACACCGTTTACTTCATTATAAGAAGACATGATGGATTTGGATTTTCCCTCTTTGACTGCGATTTCAAATCCAGTGGTATAGATTTCCCGGAATGTACGCTCATCGACAACAGAGTCGCTTGCCATACGACGGAGTTCCTGGCTGTTTGCCGCAAAATGCTTTGGACATGCTGAGATTCCCTTGCTCTGGATACCTTTTACATAAGCGGCTGCCATTTTTCCTGCATGATACGGATCTTCGGAAAAATACTCAAAGTTACGTCCACAGAGCGGGCTTCTCTTAATGTTGAGTCCCGGTCCTAAGATGACATTGACATCCATGGTCACCGCTTCCTCTGCAAGTGCAGTACCGATCTCCTCCCCCAATTTTTCATCCCAGCTGTTTGCGATCGTAGCTGCGGTCGGGAAACAGGTTGCCGGAAGGCTGGCATTTAATCCAAGGTGGTCTCCTGCACCGGCCTGACGTCTTAACCCGTGAGGCCCGTCGGACATTGCCATGGATGGGATTCCGTACTTCTCAAAATCTACGGTCTCCCATGTATTTTTACCGGACATCATCAGTGCTTTTTCTTCCAGAGACATCTGTTTTATGATTTCCCCATATTTTAAGCTCATTTTTCGTTCTCCTGTTCTTTTGGTGCTCACGGATTTTATTTGTTGTGTTATTGATACCAAAATGTATGTTATCTGGATCGCAACAATAAAAAATAAAACCCATGCTGCTATTATTTTTTGTTAGCATAATGGTAGCATGGATTTTATTTATAAAATGAAAAATGGCATAAATGGTTGTTTTTTTTACATAAACTGCAAAAGTTACCTTTCTTTGAGCATATACGAAATATTCACGTTTCACAATATTGTCATTATTTTATATGGATTTGCTGAAATAAGGGGAGCTGCCTTAACAGCTCGCTCCCCCGATTAGTACATTCTTTATCTTATAAATAATATGGATTTGACCATGCTGTTCTTCCATATTCATCCACACATTCCACACGGATGTATGTCTCTGTGCCAGTCAATCTCATGCTCGCCTCTGTAATCTTTTCTCCCTTTGGAGCCATTATTGTAGTTCCTGCTCCTACATAGCCACCGGCTATTATATTCACACGTTCTACCGGACTGCAGGATACCGTTACATTCCTTCCATCAATAATAATCTGATCTATCCGTGGTCCATCCACTCCACCAACAGAATAATACCTTCCTTCCATCAGTGCATTCAAAATATTATCATGCGTCAGACTTTCCGCTGCCACCATTACATAGCCACCAAAATTGTCTGGGAAATTGCCATTATGATTATCATCCGCTGCATCCGCATTCACATGCATGCCTTTTCGTAACATTTCATCCCAATATGTGGTATTAAATCCTGTTCCACTCTCATTTACCGTATTGTAATTATAGATTTCGAGTGAATTGTAAATTCCATCTATCTCAAACTCGTGAGGTTCGACACGCGACCAGACTGGATGATTATATGTAATAAAACATCCATGATCTCTGAGATTTTCCGCCATTGCTTCTGTAACTTTTCTTCCATCCCAGTCACCATATGCAACAATTGGTTCGATTCTCTCCATATGTTGGAATAACCCGGATTTTGCCTGTTCCTGCATTGCCTTTGTACCCAAAATACCATTCAAATGGTGCATTTTTAAATATCCGTCCTTTTCATCAAAAAGAACTGCTGCAATCTCAGTTCCCGGAAGAATCAAAAATAAATCACTGTTATATTTATAACGGTAATCTGTATACAAATTGTGATCGCTTAAGCATAAAAAAGCATACCCATTGGCTTTATAATGCTCCACAGCCTCATCCGGAGTCCATGCTCCGTCCGAGTTTGTGGTGTGACTGTGAAGATTTCCCTTATACCAGTTTGTATGTTCCGGGAAAAATCTAATCATTGGCGTATTCAACCTCCAGATTTACTTCAAACATCCGGCTCCATGGCATAGAAACTTTCTTTATTGTTACACTGTCTGAAATTGAGGACAGACTTTCCTCCATAAATTTTTGCAATTCTTCTTTTACCATAGAGGCAACCATTCCATCTGGCTCTCTTACATCAAAATAATTCATGGATTCCGGAAGCTTTTCTGTAACTGATTTTCTCACGACAGAACAATATCCTGCATCCTCCACATAACGCTCTGCCAGAAATCTCTGATGTTCTTCTGTTACCTTGTTAAGATAGCTGTCTACTCCCTCTGCAATGGCTGTTCCGAGTGTATTCGCTGATGTATTCCATCCTGCATAACCATCCACTTTCATCAGAAGGTGATTGTTGTTTAAAATCTTAACAATTCCAAGATCCCCACCATTTGCATACGCATTGTCAGCAATGGTAACGATTTTCTTCTGGTTGATACAGTATTTTAAAAGTTCAAACATTTCTGCTATGTTTCGTTCCACACAGTACTCCAGCTTCTCAGACGGCTGTTCCATCGCCTCTTCCATTCCTCCTGCAGGTGCCGTCATAAAAAGTACGATATCTGCTGATTCATAGCTTTCTGTTGCAAGGCATCCTGCCGATAATATATGGTATTTTACTGTATTAGCAAGTGTGCAGCCCTCATATAACGGAATAATATTCTTTGCCATCTCGGATGTATACTTCACATACACTTTCGGCTGCCTGCCAGCAAGCACATTGAGCATTCTTGCCAGCAATGTCAGTTCAACCTCATCCGCACCCGGATACATGAGTACTTTATCTTCCATATTATACTCACTGATTTTCTCCCGGATCTCTTTTTGATCGATTGCCGCATATCCGTATTTGGAGGAATCGTCCTGTGGAATGACCAGTGCATCGATCAACCCGTCTCTCGCCATTTGAAGTGTTTCCACATTCATGTAGCGGTTGATCTCTCTCCTTGAGATATAATCATCCAGACACTTCGGATCTACTTTCTCCATTGCCGTTTTGACCGGAACATCACTCTCGATTCCAAGTCTGCTCTTGTGTACCGCTACTCCGAGCTCATTGATCTCTTTTCCGTAAATGCGGTAATAATCCGGCTCCTCATCATCACTGGAATAATCCGGGCATCTCATAATGACCTGAAATGCGTAAATGATAAGGTTTTTATTACTTTCCCTGATCTCTTTTAAAATTTTAATTCTATCTAACAGAATTTCTTTCTCTTCGTGATGAAGCCTCGATGGGATCAGCCCTCCATATAAAAGCATATCCATCGACACGACAAGACCGCTGGCGTCTCTGCACTCTTCTCTTAAAAACTCAACGATCGTCTCAAAAGAAGCAGGTGTTTTTTTATTTCCGAGTTTTTTCGGTCTGACGATTTCTACCTTATCATGACTGAATAACTTCATCGGAAATTCATAATTGCAGGGTCTTTCATCCAGTGGCAATAATACAATTTTCGTCTTCAACTTTCTATCCCCTTTATTTATCAAATTCTTTATAAGCTGCCAGATATAGCCTTTCTGCTTTGAATCCGAACTGTCCGTAAAAATCCTTTAGTATTGTCCAGTCAATATTCACGCGGACTGCACCTATTTTTCGCAGCTGTTGAAGCGACTGATTTAAAATATAATCTCCAACATGTTTTCCCCTGATTTTTTTTGCAATTCCTATCGGACCTAATCCACCATAGCCCTTATCATCAACAGAAAGCATGCAGTACCCGACGATCTCCGTCTTATCCTGATTCCAGAGAATGACCTGTCTCTTATACACATCTCCGAGCCCACGAGACTAGCGCTCATCTCGT
>ERZ652152.963-NODE-963-length-9471-cov-13.2625_pt1 | contig 9471 bp, 9 predicted proteins | sample MGYA00514757_ERZ652152 | MGnify/ENA metagenome assembly ERZ652152
GACCAGATAAAATCTTTGGCATTGTGGTCAAAATTGTGGTCAAAACCAAATGAGGCCAGCCTATAAACAAAAAAATCCAACGATTTCTAACGTGAAATCGTTGGATTTATGGTCCAGCAGAGCTGGACAAATCCGAACTTTTTCCTTCTACCCCATCAGCCGTCAAAGCGTCCTCAAATCGGACGGTTTGGGTGCCATCCTTGTAGTTGAACGTGATTAGCATCCGGTCATCGTACAGGAAAATGGCATTTATAAAAATTTCAATCAGCGCTTTCCGCTGCTTTTTCTGCGAAATATCGAACTTTCTGAATTTCATCAGCCAGAATCGGATGAAATCCTCATTGAAGCTGGGCTTCTTCAATTTTTCATCTGCGATTTTTACAGTCAGCTCATCTTTCTGGATTTCCAGCGCTTCCAGACGCTCTTTCGTTGTCCGGGTGTACAAGCCGTCCTCGATTGCCTTCATCAGGTTGTCCAACTTTTTGTTGACCTCTCGCAGTTGCTTTTCCAGCAGCGGGATCGTGGTGTTCTCCTGATTCTGGACATCCATGACCAGTTGAACGATCTTGTCGATCATCGCATCGTCCTGAATCAGCTTCATGGTCTCCCGGACGACCAGATCTTCCAGCCAGTCCTTCTGCACGGTCTTTTTATTGCAGCCCTTGCGGCGCTTGACGTTGGCGCATTTATAATAATAGTAGGTGCGTCCGGTGGCACTGGTTCCGCTTTCGCCGAACATCAGCGCACCACACTTGCCGCAGAGCAGCTTGGTGGTCAGCAGATATTCCTCGTCTGCCTTGCCACAGGCAGGGGCACGCTTATTCTTATCCAGACGCTTCTGCACCCGGTCAAACAGGTCTTTCGGAACAATAACCGGAATTGCATCCGGCACAACGATGTCCCGGAAAGACAATTCTCCAATGTACCGGCGGTTCTTCAACATGGTGTTCACACTACTGTGGGTCATTTTGCCGCCCAGCATATTGCGGACGCCCTTATCGTTGAGGAAGTTTACGATTTCCACCATCTTATCACCGTTGTCATACCGCTGAAAGGCTTCCAGCACCAGCGGAGCAGTCAACGGGTCAAGATGATAGAACTTGGCATCGTCGATTTTATAGCCAATGGTTCCCGTACCGCCAGTGCACTTACCCTTCAAGGCGTTCTCGGTCTGACCACGAATCACTTTTTCGGACAGCTCTGCCGAATAGTATTCTGCCATACCCTCTAGAAGGGTTTCCACCAGAATGCCCTGTGAACCCTCAGCAATGGGTTCCATAACGGAAATCAGGTGGACACCGTTCTTTTTCAGGATCATCTTATAGTTTGCGCTATCAAAACGATTCCGGGCAAAGCGGTCAAATTTCCAGACGAGAACAACATCAAACAGCTTCTTGCCGCTGTCTTTGATCATCTGCTGGAACTCCGGGCGATTGTCCGTTTTTGCAGAGAATGCACGGTCAATGTAGTGCTTGATGACCGTGATGCCGTTCTTTTCCGCATAAGCCGTACATTCCCGAATCTGCCCTTCGATGGATTCTTCGCGCTGGTTATCGCTGGAATAGCGGGCGTAAATTACGGCGGTCATAGACTCACTTCCTTTTTCTTATCGAACAGACGGGTAGCTTTTTGCATACTTGTAGATCTGCCGTGCACAGTCAAGGCTCATTTTGCTGGAATCGTTGTGTTTGAGCCATGCATTCACATTGCCCGGATTCAGCCTCAGGTCAGTGTAAAGGCGATAATTCGTCAGTTTCTTTTTCTGCTGAAGTTCCAATACCCGGCGATGGATCAGTTCTTTCGTGTCATTGTCCGCAAGGGCGGCATCCCGCACCGAGCAATAGCTGCGCCAGACCTTCAAATAGCCCTCCGGCAGTTCAGGAGATTGTTTTTCCAAGAGCAGCAGCATTTTCGCCAGCAAGTAGCGATTAGAAAGCCGCTCATATTCCGCAACGACCGTGCTGTTTGCAGTATAGTGGAGCAATAAATCCACTTTATCATAGGCCAAAGCATAGAGAAACAGCGGTTCTTTCAAGCGGGGATTTTCATTTAGACAAGCTGCAAGTTTATGGACGCTTGCCGTCTGCACCCCGGAAAGTTCTGCCACATACTGCTTCAAGAAGCCCTCAAATGTCAGCTTTCGCATGGTCTCCACCTCTCCACATACTCCTGATAGCGGATATAAAAATCCCGATACCGCCAATCGTTCAAGATGCTGGCTTTCAGTTCATCTTCATCCGTTGCAAGGTGTTCCAGCAAGTCCCAATCCAAAGAGTTCCGCACAGCTTCGCTCTCTACGTCTGCCTTGTCAGTATCCCGGAACGAGCAGAGCTTTGCAATCACCAAATCCTCCAGACTGGGTGTGTAGAACTGTACCTTTGTTCCACCAAAGGGCAGCGGCTGGAGCCGGTCTTGGAAGTTATACGGGAAATTGTCGATGTAAGCTTCCACATCGGTGTTGATGTCGTACTTGCCGAGCAAGCTATACAGTTCTTTCGGAACACTCAAGGCATCAATGTCATGAGTAGCGCGGGTCAGCTTGCCCAGCAAAATAAACGCACTGCCGCCTACGATCACCATCTGATAGCGGTCGTTATTGTCGATCATCAGATCTGCGTCTTCGTCCAGACGTTCCAGACGCTTGCGGAGGTCATCTAAGATCATCTTGCCCATAAAACAGCCTTTCGTATTTTCAATAATAGTATTTTCTAAAATCATTTTACAGAAAAGGAATCCGATTGTCAAGCACAAATCAACGACATTTCATACAATTCATACTACCATGTTGTCAGTTCACATCTCACACTGGCTAATGACCGTGCTGATTGCCGTATCATATGCCACCGGTGGATACTTAAATTTTTTCAGTAAGTGTTTCACCATCTTACGCATACTCGCACGGGCAGTTTCTTTTTTCTGCAGGTCTATTACGCTCGCATTACTGAATTTCTGCGTTTCCAGCCATCTCCATTGCAGCGTTCGATTGACACAGGTTGAGTTATCGGCAGATACAGCAAACACAACGGGCAGCTCTGGTAACAGAGCTGCCCGTTGTGTTCGTTTATGAAAAGGAGAACTTAGATCTCATACCACTTGATCTCGTTGGCATCCAGATGCAGAGCAAAGCTGCTGCCGTCTGTGGTGTAAACGGTGGTGTCCTGCGGCTCGTACGTGTTGTTCACCACACAATACTTGCCGTTCTTGACGTAGGCGTGAACTTCTACATTATAATTGGAGCTGAACCATGTATGCAGTTCCTCCTCGCTGTGGGCACTCCACAGGATAGCGCGGTAAAGGGTGCGGCTGTTGGCAAAACTGTAAGGCACACCGCTGATGTACACGGCACGACCCTTTCCGAAGTCGTGTGCCGCCATCTGCACTTCTTTGTTTCGCTGCACCAGCACCTCGGTGCCCTCGAGGGCGTAGATATTCTTTTTACCCTCGCCAAAGTCCACGGGCTGGTCGGCGTCCTGCAGGATAAAGTGGTCGGGGTGCTCCTCCCAGTTGTATTTGTCGTAGTTGAGGGTGAAGCCGTTTTCTTCCTCCACGCCCAGCACGCTGGCAAGCTGGAGAATGTGGCCCTGATACGGGTGACCGGAAGGCTCACCCACGCCGATAAAGCCGCCGCCGTTCCAGACGAACTTGCGGATAGCGGAGGAGATCTCCGGGTCTTCCCACCAAATGCCGCCGGTGTGTGCGGTGTCGGCATCGCCGACATTGATAATGACATCCAACGAATCCAGCAGATGCGGGTCGTTCTTGATATCCTCAAAGCTGATAAACTTTACCTCAAAGGGTGCGCCGGACAGCATCTCAATGACGCCGGCGTAGCTGTAATTCTGCTTGTAATACAGAGCGTGGTGCACCATGTGACAGCCCCAAGCCCGCATTTTACCCCAACAGTTCAGCACGGCCACTCGCTTGACACAGTAGGGTGTGGTACCCTTGATGTTCTCGTACAGTTCGCGGAACTCGTTGCAGACGCTCTCCACGTAGTCCACGAACTCCGGGAACTGCAAGGCCAGTTTCAGATAGCCGCCATAGCCGATGCGGTCGATGGGCTTGCGCAGGATAGCGCGGCGGGCTGTAACCCAGTTCTCCTTGGCTTCCCGCACCGGGTCGCCGCCCTCGTGGAAGGTGTCGGGGAAGAAGTACGGCAGGAAACGGCCCTCGGTGTACTTCACGCCCTCAATGTCAGAGATCAGGCGCAGGGTGGAGCCGTTGCCCACGCTGCCCACTACGGCATCCAGTCCGATGGTCTTGAACTCCGGCATGAAAGGTTCGGTGCCGATCCAGTGATCGCCGAGGAACATCATGGCCTCGCACCCGCACGCGTGGGTGATGTCCACCATCTCCTTGGCAAGCTTTGCCACCTCGCGGCGCTGGAAGGCCTGAAAATCCCGAAATTCCTTGCTGGGCACCCGATACTGGTTGTTGTAGTAGCCCTGATCGATGATGTACTCCGGGCGGAACTTGTAGCCCACCTCCTGCTCAAACTGATTCAGGATGTAGGGGCTGACCGAAGCAGAGTAGCCATACCAGTCCACGAACTTCTCCCGCTTCAGCTCGTCGAAGATCAGGGTGAACTGGTGGAAGAAGGTGGTGTAGCGGATGACGTTCACATACGGATGCTCCTGGATGAACTTCCGCAGACGTTCCATCGAATACTTGTGGGTCTTGGGCTGACGGACATCAAAGGTGATCTGATGCTCAAAGTTCGTCCATCCGTTGGTGGTGGCATTGTACATGTGTACCGGATCCCAGATGAGGTAGGCCAGAAAGCTGACCGTATATTCATGGAACGGCACGGCCTGCACGGTCACGCTGCCGTCCGCATAGCTCCACTTTTCCGGCGGCACGGGCTGGCCGGTGGTTCGGTCCATGACCTCCCACCAGCGGGTGATGTCATCGTTGGTGTTCACCTGCATCAGCTCCGGGCTGATGCCCTTCATCAGCGGGATGGTCACGGTGTCGCCGGGCGCGGTGTAGAAGCCGGTCATGATGTAGCACTGCTGTACCTCGTCCGGGTTCGCCTTGGCCCATGCGTTGTCCTTGCGGGTGGTATAATAGGTGGAGTAGATCTTTGCATCGGCATCCTTCAGCTGCTGCGGAAAGTCGGTGCCGTCGCAGTCGCGGATGGCATCGGCACCCCACTTTTTTAAGATCTCCAGTGTTTCGGGTACAACGTCCAAGTCTGTGGGAATGGTCACGCGCCCGGTCTTTCTTATTTCATCCATGGGAAACTCTCCTTTTGCCTCTCTTTGAATCGTAGGGGGTCAATCGTAGGCGGCGTTATACAGCGCCAGCACAGCCAGCAGCAGCGCTACGCCCACCAGCATGATGCCAAGCCCTGCCAGCTGTCCGGTCATTTTCCAGCCGGACACCACCAGCACCAGTGCCAGCACGAACAGCGCCAGCATCAGTACCATGCGCAGGGCGGGATGGTTTTTCCAGTATGCTTTCATCGTTTGTCACCTTAACCTTTCAGGCCGCCCACGGTCATGCCCTGCGTCAGCTGCCGCTGCACGCAGATGTACAAAATCAGGGTGGGCAGCATCACCAGCACTAAACCGGCATACATGGTGCCGTACTGCGCCGCACTCTGCTGGGCCTGCATCAGGTTCAGCAGGCCGACCGGCAGGGTGCGGGGTGCGCTGGTAGAACTCATGAGGGTCATGGAAATGATATACTCGTTCCAGAAGGACAAAAAGTTGAACAGGATAATGGTGATGATGGAGGGCTTTGCCATGGGGAAGATGATGCGGGTCATGGTGGAAAAATAGCTTGCACCGTCGATATAGGCGGCCTCCTCAAAGTCGTGGGGCAGGGTGGCAAAGTAGCCCGACAGCAGGTAGATGGTAAAGGGCAGCGCGGTGGCGGCGTATACCACCGCCAGCACCACCAGATTGTTCAGCAGAAAGCCGCTGCCGAAATGGCTTTTCAGCCACACATCGCCGTCCCGCAGCATCAGAAAGATGGGCACCACGATGTAGTTCACGTTGATGAACAAGCCCGCCATGAACAGGGTGTTCAGCAGCCTGCGCGCCTTGAAGTGGAAGCGGGACAGGCAGTAGGCGGCGGGCAGGGCAACGACCAGCAGCAGCGCCAGCGCCAGCGCGGTGACGATGACCGAGTTGAGCATATATTCGCCCATTTTCGCGCCGTTCCATGCGTTGACGAAGTTCTGCCAGTAGAACCCGGCGGGCAGTGCCCAGGGGTTGCCGTAGAACTCTGCATTCTGCTTGATGGAGGCCATGAACACCCATGCCACCGGCACGATGATGGTAACGGCCAGCAGAACCAGCACAAAATAGATGAAAAACTTGTACAGACCTTCCGCAGAGCGGGAAGATTTTTCGGTGGTATTCTGCATCTTCTTCCCTCCTTAAAATTCCAGCGTATCGCGGTTGGTGACCTTGTTGACACAGGCGGACAGGGCAAACGAGAACAGGAAGATTACCACGCCGATGGCCATACTGTAACCATACAGGCCAGCGTCTTTCTGGCTGTACATATAGCTCAGCGCCACATCCGATGCGCCGTTGGGCCCGCCGCTGGTCATGGCCTTGACGAAGAGGAAGGCCATGTTGATGGTGGAGATGATAAAGAAGGTGAGGGTGGTGCGGATATTCGTCCAGATGAGGGGGATGGTAATCTGGAAGAACTGGGTCAGCCGCCCGGCACCGTCCAGATTGGCGCTCTCGTACAGGCTGATGGGCACGGCAGACATGGAGGCCATGTACATGACCATGTAGTAGCCGATGGCCTGCCACACCATGGCAATGATGATGGAGGGGATGACCAGTTTTTCGCCCTTCCACAGGATGGGGTCGCTCATGTTGCGGAACAGGCCGATGATGCTGTTCAGCATGCCGTTTTCCGGCTTATAGATGGCAGAGAAGATGCCGGAGATGACGACCACCGACAGGATGTTGGGGATGTAGAAGATGATGCGGAAAAAGTTCTGGCCTTTGATCTTCTCCCGGGTGAGGATGGCGGCAAATACCAGTGCAAAGGCGAAGGTGATCAGGGTGACCGTTACCACCAGCAGGATCATATTCTGCATGGAGCGGATGAACTGGGCGTCCCGCAGCAGATGCTGGAAGTTTTTAAGCCCCACAAAGGTCTCGTTGGGAGAATAGGCACCCCGCTCATACAAACTCATGCGGAACACGTTGAGGGTGGGCAGGATCATAAAGAGGAAAAACAGGATGGTAGCCGGTGCCACACAGAGGAATACGAACCGTTTGCGGCTTTTATCCGTTCTCATAGGGGATTGACCGCTCCTTTCTTGATGGTACTGTACAGCCCAAAAAAGCGGAGGCGGTAAAAACCGCCCCCGCTGGGCAGGGCTTAATTACTCGATGATGTTGGCGCGCATCTGGTCGCTGGCGGACTTGATGCCATCGATCCACTGCTGCTCGGTCATGCTGCCGGACACCAGAGAGTTGACAGGGTCGAAGAACACGGTGCGCACTTCCACGCCGGGGATGGCGCTGAAGGCTGCAAAGTTGCCCATGGCGGCCTTTGCGCCGTTGTCGTAGATGGAGTAGAACATCTTGTTGTCGCCTTCCAGACTGTCGGCGATGCCCAGCACAGGCTGGATAGCGCCGCTCTCGGCAAACAGCTTGCAGGCTTCGTCGCTGTACAGGTAAGCTACGAACTGCTTGGCGGCATCCTGATGCTCGGCACCGGCGGGGATCCATGCCTGCTCGAACCAGGTGTAGCTGTAACCATCGCCGCCGGCCTTGACAGCGGGCAGGGCGGTCATGCCCCACTCAAAGCCGTCTGCACGGGGAGCCTCGGCCATCTCGCCCACGATCCAGGTGCCGTTGGGCATGAACAGGGCCTTGTTGTCCAGCACCAGCTGCTGGTTCTGGGTAAAGTCCTGATCGTTGGCCTGTGCGGGGGTGATGGGGTTGGTGTAGGAAGCCAGCTTTGCCACGATATCAAAGCAGGTCTTTGCCTCGGGGGTGTCCCAGATGCCCTCGGTGTAGTGGGTGGCCTTGTTGAAGAACTCCGGGCCGCCGGCAGCGTACATCAGCGCATAGAAGAAGGCGTCGAAGTAGCCGGTGGTGGGGTAGGTGAACAGGTAGGTGCCCTCAGCGGCAGCCTTGTCGCCCAGTGCCCACATCTCGTCCCAGGTCTTGGGCACGTCCCAGCCCTTTTCCTTCAGGAAACCGGCGTTGTAGAACAGGCCGCAGGGGCTGTAGAACATGGGAGCCAGATAGGTTTTGCCGTCGCCGTAGGGGTTGGTCAGGGAGGTGTCGGTAAAGCCGCCGGCGATCTTCTCGCTCACCTTCTTGCTCTCGCCGGGCACGGTCATGCTCAGAACATCGGTGATGTCCGCGATCAGGTTGCCCTTGATGAACTGCTCGGTCAGGGCAGCCTCACGGCCGGTGGCCAGATGGATCACATCGGGGTAATCGCCGCCCTGCATGGAGGGGCCGATGACGTCCTCCAGCTTCTTGTCGGTGGTCAGCTCCACCTTGATGCCGGTCTCAGCAGTAAAGGCCTCGGTGACCTTCTTCCACATCTCAGCGCCATAGCCGGTCTCGATGGCGGCAACCTTGATGGTGACGTCCGCAGCCACTGCGGAAGAAGTAGCGGCAGAAGATGCCGTGCTGGACGCGGTGGAGCTGGCAGCACCACCACAGGCAGCCAGGCTCAGTGCAGCGGCACCCACGCCAGCCACTTTCAGAAAATTGCGACGAGAAATGCGTTTCATAGTGTATCCTCCATCATAAAGTTCCGTTCAAAACACAGCCGGGGCAAACAGGCTTCGTCCGAGAGGGCTGTGGTTTTTTCTGGTTCCAATATAGAGGTTTTTACGGTTCGCAACAAGGTCTTTGTTGTTTCGTTTTTTAGAAATATTGCTTTTCGAAAAATTCTTTCAGCAAAAGCAATAAAATTTGTACTGTAGTTTTGGTACATTTTCCCAGCCTGTAACCAGTTTGACATATTTTTTGCACTATATCGAAGGCAAAAGTATTGAACCCGTCCAAAAATCAGGGCTTGCATTTTTTCTTCATTGCCTCTATAATGAGAAAAAACGCACGAAAAAACGCATCGTTTTTAGGCTTGCATTTTTAGTATCTTGCTTTTATTTTTATAGTTTTTGCGTTTTGCCTCAAAAGGAGCCATTTATGAGTACCGAGCGATTTGATATCCGCCATGCTCCCGCTCCACGGGAATCCTTCCGGCTGCTGTACATCAGCAAAAGCAAATTTGGCGGCGATTGGAACAGTACTGCCCACACCCATTCCTGCACAGAGCTGTTCTACTGTCTGAGCGGAGAAGGTCAGTTTTATCTAAGCGGTCAGCTTTATCCGGTCAAACCGGATGATATGATTATCGTCAATCCGCAGGTAGAGCATACCGAGTTGAGCCTGAATGCTGCACCGCTGGAATACATTGTATTGGGCGTTGCTGGCATCGAGATCTTATTTGGAAAATCAGATTCTTCCTACG
>ERZ652152.972-NODE-972-length-9386-cov-5.87675_pt1 | contig 9386 bp, 8 predicted proteins | sample MGYA00514757_ERZ652152 | MGnify/ENA metagenome assembly ERZ652152
AGCGCTAGTCTCGTGGGCTCGGAGATGTGTATAAGAGACAGACTCCCAACCGCCCGCTGGTTCCAGCTCCCAGATAAAAGATCCGTCCGCCCTGCTTCATGCGGGGAACGATCTGCAAAACCAATTCTTCTATTTTGGGGATTGTCTCTCGGACAGCCAACGCCACTTTCTGATCTTCCGTATTGATATCTTCAAGCAAGTCCCGGACGGACTTCCGTTCCAGGTCGTTATAGAGAGAATTCTGTTCCGTTATCTTAATGAATGACATAGCTTATTACAATTTACACGTTGCAAAGCTACTAAAAATATCACATTTACATGTCGGTAAACTTCAAGCAAACAGGCTTACTAACTCGGATGTCTTTTCCCGTATCTTTCAACAAACCGCTTTGCTTGTCTATTTCGTAAACCTGCACGATATGACTATCCCGACAAGCGCAAAGCAGGAACTTGCCGTTGGGGGTGATGACGAAATTACGCGGATGAATACCGGTCAGCTGATAACCAATCTTTGTCAATTGCCCGTTTTCCAGATCGATAGAAAAAATCGCGATACCGTCACCTTTCAGACGGTTAGAGGCATATAGGAAACGACCGTCCGGTGTGATGTGTATATCGGCACTACCGGAGACATGTAACGTATCGGCTTCTACAAACCGGACCGGGGTCAGGTTGCCCTTGTCGTAATACATGAGAGCGACGCGGCCCGAAAGCTCGCTAATCAGGTAAGCCCATTTCCCGTTCGGATGAAAAACCGTATGGCGCGGACCTTCTCCCGCCGGCAAACTAAAAGAGGAAGGCGTCCCTTCCCGCAAACTCAAGCCTTTATCGGAAGCAACGATCTCGTATTTATAAATCCGGTCCGTTCCCAGATCGTTGGCATACAGATAGTTCTCATCCGGAGAAGCGTACACGCAATGCAGATGCGGGACCGCCTGGCGTTCGGCCCCCGGGCTTCCTCCTTCATACGCATATACTTCAGCCGGTAGCAAAGCTCCATCGGCCGAGATGGAGAAAACACTTATGCTTCCGCCGTTGTAGTTGGCCGTGACAGCCATCCGGCGTTTACTGTCCACCCAGATATAGCAGGGAGCGCTCCCATCCGTATGCTGCTCGTTCAGCAAAGAAAGCGTCCCGGTTTGCTTGTCAAACGAATAGGCACATACTTTCGCGTCCGGCACAGCAGTTTCACTTACCGAATAGACAAACTTGCCATCCCGACTCACTGTCAGATAAGAAGGGTCTTGAATGCCCGACAGGCTTTTCACCGGCACAGCCGTCCCTTTCTCCACATCGAAGCGAAACAGATTTATACCAGGGTCTGTAGCACCCGCATACGATCCGACAAACAAAAACAATTCACTATCCTTTTGCATACACGATGTTATTGCCATAATTAACACCCCCGCTAAAAAATACTTTAAATTCGACATACATGCATTATTATTAACCGGGAAACATATTTACTTTCCGCATTTATCTTTCAACCATTCAATACGTTCCGACTGCTGTTCCGGATATGTCCAGTGACCGGTTTCGAGGTAAAGATGCAAGTCCTTCACTCCCGGAATAACATTGTAGGCCGAATACATGGATGTCGGAGGACAAGTCACATCATTATATCCCCAGCTATACCAGCCCGGAGCGTTCACCCGGCGGGCAAAATTCACGACATCAAAGTAAGCGAGCGTTTCCACTTCGTTTGCCACAGGCTGCGCATTCCGGTAGTAATGCGGCCAGCCTCCCGCACGTTTATGCAGATAGCCGGCATAATCGCACAAGGCCGGATAGAAAGCAGCAAGAAACTTGATACGCGGGTCTAGTCCGGCCGTGACAATAGACAAGGCTCCTCCCTGGCTTCCACCGGTCACACCGACTGTATTTCCATCAAACTCAGGCAAAGAATAGAGGAAGTCCACAGCCCGCACGCAACCGAGATAGACCCGTTTGTAGTAATGCGTATCGCGATTATTCTTGTTCATTGCATTATATCCGTTCAATGCTCCAGCAGCCAAGTTGTTATACACTTCCTGCGGCATCGTCACAGGAACACCATGTATTCCAATCTCCAACGTAATGATATCTTCTCCCAAATTGAATCCGTTATAAGGACGTATGCCCGCTCCTGGAACCTGGAGGACCGCCGGATATTTACCAGTTTTCTTCGGTACAATCAGAATGCCATATATACGGGAACCGGGGCGTTCATTCTGGAAACTGACATGATAGACATTCTGCGTAGAAGTGCATCTTTCCGGCAACAAAGTCATCTTGGGATCTAGCGGCTGCTTACGGGCTTCAGCGATCGCACCGGTCCAGAAAGCATCAAAATCTTCCGGATTGACCGTCGTCGGCCGAATCCTCGTTTCATCCACGCCAACTGTCGCCATCCCTTCATACTTCCGTCCGTCCACTTTGGCCGTCACCCTGCAACGCAAGAATCCGGGTTCATTCATCTTCGCTTTCAACGTTGTTTTTCCATCCGCCAAACGAACGTCTTTCTTTACAACCGTCGGAAAATATTCCGGTCCCAACTCATAATCGACAACTACATCTTTCAACAAATTCTCATTCTTGAAAACCTGTACCGTAAACTTGACTTCTTCCTTCGCCTTGCATTTCCAATCGATACGATCAGGCGAAACCACCACATTGACCAACTTCTGGGCCGGTTGTGCCAACACCAACGCACAATTACCCAACATACCCAGAAGCAAACACAATAAGAATAAAGATTTTTTCATGATAAAAACCGAATTAGATAATTTATTATTTATAAAACACAGTGATAGTGGATCAGACCTTGAACCGGACTTTGAACGATCGTTCCTAATCGAAGCTCGAACTCACGAGCAACATCTTTCAATATATCCTGATAATACCAAGCAATGGAGCCTGTCAGATAGACAGGATGCTCCCGGTAATCATACTGCATGACATTGCGGGTAAAGAACGCCCGGAAGCTATTGCTCACCAGATCACGTATTGCCGGTTCTTCTATATGCCGGAGCAAAAAAGGAGACAGGCTTGCCAAAAAACGATTCGGGAAAGACCCTTTATAAACCTTTTCCATAATGATGGCCGGTGTCAAACCGGACTCCGCCCAAAAAGCCTCTTGCAAAGCTGCCGGCAACTGGTTCTTCAACACATCCCCAACCAACAATTTTCCAAGTACGGCGCCACTCCCCTCATCACCCAAGACAAAGCCCAACGGAGATATGCTCTTGACAATACCCTTTCCGTCATACAGACAAGAGTTGGAACCGGTCCCCAAAATACAAGCAATGCCGGGGCTGTCTCCACAAAGGGCACGGGCGGCTGCCAGCAAATCGCTGCCGACCTCCACCGGGACCGGCAGATAGCGCGTGACAGAACGGCGTATAATCTCGTTCTTTTCCGTGAATGCACATCCGGCACCATAAAAGTAAACGGCCCCGACAGAATCGGACTCCCTTATCCGGGGAATCAGATTGTCCCTTATCTCAGCCGAGATCTCCTCTTCCGTCTGGAAAAAAGGATTAATTCCTCCTGTCCTGATCCGGTCTATCTCCCGATTGCCGGACACAATACTCCAATCCGTTTTCGTGGAACCGCCATCCGCTATCAATATCGTTTTCGCCACCATACAAAGCAAATATATTTAGTTATTTCCTTGTTTCTTCTTCCCGAATTCGGGATCGATCTTCAGGCAGGCCGTGACAAGCAACGTCACCAGGCAACATCCCATCACCCACCAGAAGAAATTCTCGTAACCCATCTGTTCCTGCAACCAGCCGGCCGCCATTCCAGGAAGCATCAGGCCCAAAGCCATAAAAGCCGTACAGATCGCATAATGTGCCGTCTTATGTTCTCCGTCGGAATAATAAATCAGATACAACATATAGGCCGTAAAGCCAAAGCCGTATCCAAACTGTTCGATAAATACGCAAATGTTGACTATCCACAAATTATCAGGCAACGCACTGCTCAAATAAATAAAGACAGCGTCAGGAAGGGAAATTGCCAACGCCATCGGCCAGATCCATTTCTTCAATCCTCCTGCCGAGGCGGCGATACCTCCCAATATTCCGCCCAATGTCAAACCGATCGTACCGATCGTCCCGTACACCAGTCCGATTTCAGCCGTCGAAAGCCCCAAGCCACCCACTTCGCGGGGATCGACCAGGAAAGGCGTTACCAATTTAGCCAACTGGGCTTCCGGAAAACGGTATAACAGCATAAACAGAATCGCGACAAAGGCTTGTTTCTTTTTGAAAAAAGAGGCGAAAGTCGCGAAAAACTCTTTTAAGATTGTGGAAGGAGTCACCGTAGCCGATGGCTTATCCCCTTTCGGCAAAGGAAGTATATACCGGTGATACAGGAACAAAGCCAAAAACAGCCCGCCTAAAATAAAGAATGTAACAGACCAGGCAAGCGGGATATTCCCCGTACTGTTTTCCAGAAATCCGGCAAACATGACCAGCACACCCTGTCCGGCAATAATCGCAATCCGGTAAAAAGTACTCCGGATACCGACGAAGAAAGCCTGTTCATGCGAATCGAGAGCCAGCATGTAAAAGCCGTCCGCCGCAATATCATGTGTGGCGGAACTGAAAGCCAGCAACCAGAATACAGCCAATGAAGCCTGGAAAAAGAACGTCGTTGGGATCGTAAACGCCACTCCAGCAAGTCCTGCCCCGATCAATAACTGCATCGTGACCACCCACCAGCGTTTGGTCTTCAGCAAATCCACAAAAGGACTCCAAAAAGGTTTGATCACCCAGGGCAGATTCAGCCAACTCGTATAAAGGGCGATATCGGTATTTGAAACTCCCAGGCGCTTATACATCAGGACAGAGACGATCATCACCGCGACATAAGGTATTCCCTGCGCAAAATACAGGGAAGGAACCCAAAACCAAGGAGACCGTACAGATGGCTTATCAGACATAGACTTATATGATGTCATACTTCATCTCTTATTTTCCGGATGAGCTCATTCTCCTCATCCTCCGTAATACTTACCTCTTCCCAGACCTTTTCGAGATCTGCAAATGTCACTTTCTTAAAGTCCTTTTCCAAAGGGACGACAAATAAACCGGCCATCTCGACCGTCGCCGGGCTGATGAGAATATTGGCATCTCCCTCGGCATAATAGCAGGATGGACGCAATTCCCGCCGGGGGAAGATACAGGTAATCCAAACATCATCCTCCCTCCAGGCCAACAGGTTCATCATTGGTTCGTAATCATCCGGTCCCATCGGCATCATGTCGTATAACAACTCGAAAACGGCCGCCGCCTCACCCTTATCCCTCGACACTAGGATAAAACAGACCGGAAGGAGATCGACTGAAGCATAGAAACCAGTCCGTTCACTTTCCCAAACGACCTGTTTCGGGAAGTTCGGCCAATTTCTCACAACCGGAAACTCCTCTTTCTTTCCAGCTTGGAAATGCATATGATCCGGAGCGGAAGCACCGCATTTCGGACCATTATAGAACAAGGCATAGTCAGATAAATCCGAAACGATGTCCAGCATATCCTCGTAATAAGGCTTTATCTGTTGCTTTTCATGCCAACGCAGGGGAACGGTCAGATGGTCCTCGAAAATAGGGTATGGATTAACCAGTATTTCAAACGCATCATTATACATCACTCCCTTTTGTTCTTCCGGCCGATGGCAGAAAAAACAGGGGCGCGCTAGCAAGGATGCCTTGTCGATCTTAGCTGCGGAAGAACGAATCCGTTCCGGATTAAATTGAAGAATCGTTGTCCTGTAATCATCCTGGAAATAACGCGTCTGCACATTGGTCAAAGAACCATAATTCTCCCTTGCCAGTTTCCAATCCTGCTTTTGGTCTATCAGCAGGAATTCTATTTCTCGTTCCAAATCATTCATAAGCTTCGTGTTTTCATGGTTGCCGGCAACTTGTCCCGCAACACAAATGTAGTGAAAAAAGAATCCATAGTGAGCAAACGGCCAAAAGACCAAGAAGAAATCATTTGGGCGAATGAGCGTTCAAAGCAATCCGCGCCTGCAATTCCCAAGTACGAATACGGTCTTTGTAGGTATTATGTCCGTTCATTTTCACGACATCGAGCGCGGCATCCGAATTGTCTTCCCAGCGGCGGCAGAGGTAAAGGACATCATAGATGCGCCCGATACGCCAGGTGCGGGAGATACGCAGTCCCAAAGCATAATCTTCTCCATAGCTTGTATTCGGAAGGTTGATCCTCCGGAGCACAGGTGTATAAAAGGCACGGGGAGCTCCCAGACCGTTGATGCGGAGCGCATTGTTACGTCCGTTTTCAAGCGTCCACTCCCGATGGTCGATGATGCCGGGCGGTATTTCGTTCATCTTGAAATCGGTCATCCGATAGGTTCCGACAACCATCGCGCAGTTCTGTTCATAAAAAGCATCAACGATCTTCTGCAACGTATCAGGACCGCTATATACATCGTCGCTATCGAGCTGGACGGCAAACTTGCCACAAGCCGGATGATGCACACCCACGTTCCAGCAACCGCCGATCCCCAGATCGGAACGTTCCGGAACCAAATGAACCACACGTCCGTCTGCAGTATATTTTCCGATTGCTTCGGAAGTTCCGTCTGTCGAATGGTTATCCACAATAATCAGATTAAAACGGAAGGTCGTTTTTTGTGCCAGCACGGAACGGATAGCATCTTCTATCGTACGGATACGGTTGCGGACCGGGATGATAACGGAGGCTTCCTGCTCGAAACCGCCGGCATCGAAGGTGACCGGTTCAAAGTCCGGGGCAAGATAACCGCCGACCCGTTTCAGGTAGGCCGTACAAACAGCTTCCAGCTCGATCTGCACCGCCCGGTTTTTCGGATCAACATAATCAAACAACTTCTCTCCGCTCTTGCGGATATCCGTCTCCACTTCCGAGTACAAATATTCATTGACATGAACCAGTTCGGCCAGCTCCGAGACACGAAGGCGAAGGTCATACAGCCCGGCAAAACGGTAATCAGCATCCATCGCCCGGACCGCCTGCTTCAAAACGGACGAACGGAAAAACAGCAGGGAGCCGAAATCAAAATCATCACGCAAGCTTCCTTTCTGATAGTCTATGACAGGAGCCTGTTGGCTGTTGCCGTTTTTTAACAGGTAACGATCCGCATAAAGCATTCCGGCATTCGTATCGCCGGCAATAGCCAACAGGCGTTCGAAGGCGAACTGCCCCGGCTCGAATGCCGTATATTTGGTATATAACAATGTATAGGCCGTATCTGCATGTAAAGCAATCGTCCGGAAAGTAGCGGTACTGGCGGGCGAATCGATCATCAGCATCTCACAACCCTCGACCTCATCGGGAATCTTTTCCGTCGCTAACAAGTAGATATTCTTTATCCGGTCACATAACCCCAACGCTCTTACGGTTTGCCTGGCCTGGGGTAAAGAAAGGAACGGAATGAAACAATTTATCATTTTCATAACGTAATTAGTTGATACCGGAAACAAAAATAAGGATAAAATATGAGCTTTTGCCGGAAGAGAAAAATATCTTTGTAAGTATATCAAAAATAAAACCAAGCTGGCAGAAGACCTTCAATTATAGACGGCACAAGAGGCCTTATTTTCCCTCCTCGAAGATAAGACCTTTCGTTTGTTTTCTTTCGAGAGATGACGGGGTGAGCAAAATACGACCTTCGCTTTCCGCATGTACCGGCAGGCTCTTCAATCCGCTTATCCGCGAAAGCGCCTCACTCAGCAGCCTCTCGTTCGTATCTCCGAAGGGCAACAAATCATTTCCTATAACCAGTTCCTCGATCTTTACATCCGGTTCAAAACCATTTGCATAGTCAGCTTCGTGATCGGCATTATAAATGCGTAATGTAATCGGATGCAACAGCCAGCCATATTTTTCTTTGGTTCCGAAAGTGTTGCTGCCCACCCGCTTGCCAATCGTTTTTTCTCCTATGATCGTAATGTTACTACGGGTAAGATAAGGGATCAGGCAATTGATCACGGCCTCCGAAGCAGATGCGGTCACACTTCCTGTCAGCACGTAAATGCGTTTTAAGTCCAGATTAGCATTTCCTATTTCAGAATTTTTTCTCAACAGCAAAGTTTCATCACTTTTTGATTGCTTTTCGTTATGCTCCATAATACAGAATGTCTTACCCAAAGCATCGGCCGGAGCCAGAAGAGAGGTCATCAACTGCGCACAAGTGACCAAACCTCCCTGATTATATCGCAAATCCAATATAAACTCGTCCACATTTTCAACCTTAAACCCGGCAAAGACCTGTTTCATCCGGTCGTCATAGATTGTACTTTCATCGTCCGGACCGGAAGAAAAACTGTTGTAAACCAAATAACCAACCTTCTTGCCACCCACCGTATAGACAGAATCTTTCAGAAAAGGCGTGTCTTCCACTGCACGGGAAGCTGCAACCGAAATAGTTTTTCTTTTATAAAAAGTGACCTCATTGCCTTTTCTTACCGCATCTGCCAATAAGAAAGTAGTTTCACCTCCGCTATAAAAAGCAGACAAGTTCGTCACATTCGGAGTCTCACTACCAACAGCAATAATCCAGTCCCCCCGTTCCAATCCGGCCTCGGCAGCAGGAGAGCCAGGCAAGACATATAAAACCCAGGCATAATAAAGGTTGCCGTTTTTATATGATGCAAACTCAAAACCATACGAATCGGACTCCGAAACAGATTTCGTCTCCTCTTCCTTTTTCTCTATCCGGGAAAAAGTGAGCCATCCGTCTCCGTATTTTACGCCATCCTGATCAGACAACAATGAATCGAAGAACTTATCTGGAGATTGTGAGAAGTTCAAATTTCCTTTGCCGGGCATATCCTCATTCCACAAATAGTAATCCGCCATAATCTTATAGATCCAACCATTCGTACCCTCGTCGGAGAGATCCGGAACCTCATCCTCCGTCGTACAAGACGGTACAAGCAAAAGGATAGCCAGCAATCCCGCGAGGACGGCAAAACCATTGAGCACATTGAAGTTGGCCTTCCGGTACAACAAACGTTTGATGACCCAGTCAAAGCGAATAGGCCTATCCTGCAACACCCTTCTCTCCATCTCTTTCCTGATTTCCAAATCCGACTCTTCCTTTTTTGCTTTATTCACTATTACTTATGGCACAAATATAACCATTATTAATGAGTAAGCAACGAATCGAGAAGAATGTTCAAATAATAACCATCGACAAAACGGAGGCGTTTAAATATAAAACGACCTTTTTCGCCGGAAAAGATGCAAAAACAGGGCATAAAAACGCATCCAACACAGCAGATAAACATCCCCACACCCCCGCAAAGGCCTCGCGCAGACCCGGGTCTGCACCTCTCCCACACCCGGGCCTCTGTGGTGGGTACACCCTGTCTCTTATACACATCTCCGAGC